>Ga0114129_10001538_pt1 | contig 31281 bp, 30 predicted proteins | sample RhiMetdeltSRZDD1_FD_80071 | JGI IMG/M metagenome (GOLD analysis project Ga0114129, IMG submission 80071) | Populus rhizosphere microbial communities from Tennessee, USA - Rhizosphere MetaG P. deltoides SRZDD1 (version 2) (version 2) | ecosystem: Host-associated > Plants > Roots > Rhizosphere >...
ACCTTGAGCCGCTCGACGGCGGTCTCGTCGGTGAGCGTCTCGTTGTTCACGTGGAACAGGCCCGCTTCGTCGACCTTGAAGAGGATCTGCAAGAGGTCGGGAGGAGGCGGCTCGGCGGGCTGCGTCTGCTCCTGCTCCTCGGGCACGCGGACCGCGATCTCCTTCTCCATGAGCGGCGTCAGCACCATGAAGATGATGAGCAGAACCAGCACCACGTCGACGAGCGGCGTGACGTTGATGTCCGACCGGGGGCCCTTCTTTGCGCCGACGTCCATTCCCATGCGCTACTTCCCTTTCAGCTCCTCGGCGGCGAGTTGGACCCCCTTCAGCTTCGCCTTGGAGGCGCGCTCGAGCACCGGCCGCACCGCCCCGTAGTCCGTGTTCACGTCCGCCTTGATCATCACGCGCTTGCCTTCCGCGACCGCGGAGCGCATCGCCTCCACCAGCTGCTCCGGGGAGGCCGGCTGCTTGTCGCTCTCGACGTAGACCTTCCCGTCGGACGTGACGCTGACGAACATCGGCTCCGGCCCCTGCGCCTTGTTCTGCGCGGCGTGTCTCGCCTTGGGCAGCTCGACGTGCTTGCCGCGCTGGAGCATCGGCGTGATCACCATGAAGATGATCAGCAGGACGAGCACGACGTCGACCAGCGGCGTGACGTTGATGTCGGAGCGGACTCCGCTCTTCGCTCCGATGTCCATCGCCATGGGGTGGGCTCCTTACGCCTTCGGCTGGCTCGGCCGGGTGGTCGTCGCGACGGGCGACGTCGCGGCGGCTGCAGGCTGCGCGTTCGCGCCGGGGTTCGTCAGCGGCTCGTCGAAGCGGCCTTCCTTGAGGAAGAAGTCGACCAGCTCGTTCGAGGCGTCGGCGATGTCCACCGTCATCTCTTCCACGCGGTTCGTCAGGTAGTTGAACATCATCAGCGCGGGGATGGCGACGAGGAGGCCGAACGCGGTGGTGACGAGCGCCTCGGAAATGCCGGCCGACACGGAGGCGAGGCCGCCCGAGCCGGAGGTCGCCATCAGCTGGAAGGCGGTGATGATGCCGAGCACCGTCCCGAGCAGCCCGACGAAAGGCGCCGACGAGGCGACGGTCGCCAGCCCGGACAAGCCGCGCCGGAGGTCGGCGGTCACTCGCAAGGTGGCTCGTTCGATGGATCTGTTGATGGCCTCCACCAGGTCGAACTCGCCGACGTCGTGCGTTCCCTTGTGCGAGAGCGCCTCGCGGCCGCGGTTGTATTCGGCGATCCCGCTGCCCAGGACGCGCGGGATGTGCCCGTACCTGAGCGTGTTGGCTACGCTGGCCGCCTCGACCAATTGGTGACCGGGGAGCAGGTCGCGCAGCTTCTCCGCGTAGCGCCTGCTCTGCTCCTTGGCGCGGGCGAACGAGAAGAGCCGTTCGGCCATCACGCTGAGCGAGTAGATGGACATGATCGCAAGGACGATCACGACCAGGCGGGCGGGGATGCCCATGGATTTCCACATGCCGATGAGACTGAAATCTGCGCCACCCATAATGAGGACTTCCTCCTGAACGTCTGAGAACGGCTTGCGAAACCGTGCACCCGCCCGGAGCGAAAAGGCGGCGGAGACTACACACGGGCATATTGGCTGTCAACGCCGTCGGGCGCCGGGCGGTCTGGTTCCATTCGTGCCGCGAGGGAAAGGCGGCGGTTCCTCACTTCAGCCGTTCGAAGGCGGCGGCGAGATCGTCCGGCAGAGGGCTCTCGAATCGCGCCCGGCTGCCGTCGGGATGGACGAACCCGAGGCGAGCGGCGTGGAGGAAATGGCGCGACGAGCCGGGCAGCTCGGGACCGCCGTACAGCCCATCGCCCGCGATCGGATGCCCGATGAACGCGAGATGGGCCCGGATCTGGTGCAGGACGCCGGTGGGGATTTCCACGTCGACCAGCGTGAAACCACCGCGGCGTTCGATGGGCGTGAACCGCGTCGTCGCGGGGCGCGCATCGTGGGCTGCCGCCCACTCCGGGTCGCTGGCCGGCCGCACCTTGCGGGAGTCGTGCGGGTCGTGCGCGAGCGGCACGTCGATCTCTCCCCCGGCGTGCAGCTCTCCCTTGACGAGGGCGAGATACGCTTTGTCGACCGTACGCGAGGCGAACTGCGCCCGGAGCATCGCGTGCGCGGGGGCAGTCCGCGCGGCAAGCAGCAGGCCGGAGGTGTCGGTGTCGAGGCGGTGCACCAGGCCCCCTTCGCGCGCCGCAGGGCCGACGGCCGCGAGCTCCGGGAAGCGGCCGACGAGGGCGTTCGCCGCGGTGCCCGTCTCGCCGGGCTTGAGCGGGTGGGAAGGCATTCCGGCGGGCTTGTCGGCGACGACGAGGTGCGCGTCGGCGTGCACGATGCGCAGCGGAAGCTCCGGCTGCGGGACGGGCGCGTCGGGGGGAGGCTTGCGCACCGAGACGCGGGCGCCCGGTCCGACCTGCGCGCCCTTCGCCGCGCGCCGGCCGTCGACGCGGACGCGGTCTTCCGCGATCCACTCCATCGCGCGGCCGCGGCTCACCCCGAAGAGACGGGCCAGCGTGCGGTCGAGGCGGTCGCGCGCGACGTCGTCCGGGACCGTCCGCTCCTCCAGCTCGTCGGTCACGCCTTCGCCAGCGCGGAGCGCACGTGCTGGGCAGCCCAGGAGCTGACGCCGTAGATCGACTCCATCGGATTCACGCCGAGGCCGGTCGGGAACACGCTCCCGTCCGCCACCCAGAGATTCTCGACGAAATGGTGGCGCAGCTCCGGGTTCACGACGGAGCGGGCAGGGTCGCTGCCCATCCTGCAACCGCCCATCTGGTGCGCCGTGAAGACTCCGCAGCGGTTCGGCCCGAGCGGAGCGGCTCGCAGCGCGGGGAGGTCGTGCTCCACGGCGATGATGACCGGCGGGACGTGCAGGCTCGTCACGCGCAGCGCGCCGTTCGCCAGATGGACGCGGGCCAGCGCCTCCATCGACGCGCGGAAGCACTCGAACTGACGCGCACCTTGCGGGTAGTCGAGCCGGGGACCTCCGTCGGGCCGCAGGGTGACGGTCCCGCCTTCCTCCCCATCTCCGAACCCGTCGATCATCAGGGCGATGCTGACCGAGACGTGGGGCAGAAGCCCCATCTGACCCGTGACGGACGCTCCGAACCCGGGCAGCGCGATTCCGGACAGCATCGGATGGACGGGCGCCGCTTCGAGGAAGAACCCTGCATCGGCGCCGCGGTGGGCGAAGTGGTGCGACGCGACGCTCTGCGGTGCGCCGTAGAATCCTTCGATCGGGTCGCGGTACATCGCGATCATCGCCACCGTCGGGTGCAGCCAGGTCTTCTTTCCCACCGGACCCTGGGCGAGCCCGGATCGGAGCAGCAGCGCCGGCGAGTTGAGCGCCCCCGCGCAGACGACCACGACGCGCGGCTCCACGCGCACCGTGCGTCCCGTCTGCTCCTGCGTCCCGGGGAGGAGCACCTCGCCGACGACCGCAGTGGCGCGCTTGCCGGTCCATTCGATGCGGCGCACGCGGCAGTTGGCGTAGACCGTGGCGCCGCGCGCGACGGCGTCGGGCAGGTAGGTGAGAGCGGCGCTCTGCTTCGCGTCGACGGGGCAGCCCATCCCGCAGTAGCCGGTGCGCAGGCAGCCGCGCACGTTGCGGCTGGTGGTGTCGACGGCCCAGCCGAGCTTCCTGCACCCCTCGTACAGCGCGCGGTTGTTCGCGTTGACGTCCTCGAGATCGACTTTCTGGATGCCGAGCCGCCGCTCGATCTCCTCGAAGTGGGGGCGCAGCGCCGCCGGCGTCAGCGCGGCGCCTTCCTTCTCGCGCCAGAAGGCGAGGACGTCGTCGGGCGTGCGGAAGCTGGTCGTCCAGTTGACCACGGTGCCGCCGCCCACGGCACGACCCTGGAGCACCGCGATCGACAGATCGGCGGTCGCGCGGTTTCCGCGGTCCTGGTACAGCCGCGGGTACGCCGTCGCCTCCTGCATGTCGAACTCGTCTTTGAGGTGGTAGCCGCCCTCCTCGAGGACGACCACCCGGGCGCCGGCTTCGGCGAGGCGCGACGCCATCACGGCACCGCCCGGGCCGCTCCCCACGATGCACACGTCGGGCGTGAGCAGCACGTCCTTGGCGACCTGGTCGCCGCGGACGATGCCGCTCATGGCCGCGCCCTCGCCGCCCGCACGGTGCGGACGAGCTCCTCGGGAGGACCGGGGTAGCCGACCGACGCGTACGTCTCGGGAGAGCCGTAGTAGACGGCGGCCGAGAGCCTCTTCAATGCCTGGAACCCGGTGCGCCGCACGGCCATGCGAGAGGTGGCCCAGCGCTCGAGGTGCGCATCCTGCTCGGAGGCGGTCATGCGCGTGAACGGGCGCGGCGGACCGCCGGTGAGCAGGCTGAACAGCGCATTGTCGAAAAGCGCCAGCAGCTGCTTCAGTTCCTTGGCGCTCGCCGCGTCGATGGGCGCGAGGAACGCATCGGCCTTGCCGGCGACGTCGAGCTCGGCAGGAGACGGCGCGGGTGCCCGGCTCGCGAGCACGCGCTCGAGCTCGCGCGGGACCTGGGCGGCGCCGCGCGCGAGAACCCGGTCCGCCACCGCGGCGAACACCGAATACTCCGCCTCGGTGAAGAACCGCAGCGGCCGCTTCGGCGTGCGAAGCTGCGTCTTGCGCAGCGCGAGCGGCACAGCGCCCGCCGCCAAGAGCAGCGCCGCTCCGCCGATGGTCTTCTTCAGGAACCCGCGCCGCGTCTCCATCGGAGCGGACACTCTACTACTTCGATCAGGCTACCCGAAGAACACCTCGGCGACGGCGTAGAGGGTCGGGTCGACCGTCTTGAGCTGGGCGGTCGCTTCCTGCAGCGGGACGCTGACGATCTGGTTGCCGCGCAGCGCGGCCATCTTGCCGAACTCGCCCCGCGCGACCATGTCCGCCGCGTGGACGCCGAAGCGCGTCGCCAGCACGCGGTCGAACGCGGTGGGCGTTCCGCCGCGCTGGATGTGGCCGAGCACGGTCACGCGCGTCTCGTACCCGGTGCGCTGCTCGATCATGTCGGCGAGCTGCTGGCCGATGCCGCCCAGCCGGACGTGGCCGAACTCGTCGAGCTTCTCGCTGACGGTGGTCTCCTTCTGCGACAGCTTGGCGCCCTCCGCGACCACCACGATGGAGAAGTTCTTCCCCTGGGTGCGGTGCCGGTTGCGGATGTGCTCGCACACCTTCTCGATGTCGATGGGGCGCTCGGGGATGAGGATCACGTCGGCGCCGCCCGCGATTCCGGCGTGCGTGGCGATCCATCCGGCGTGGCGGCCCATCACCTCGCAGACGATGACGCGCTTGTGCGCTTCCGCTGTCGAGTGCAGCCGGTCGATCGCCTCCGTCGCGATGGAGACCGCGGTGTCGAAGCCGAACGTCAGGTCGGTCCCGGACAGATCGTTGTCGATCGTCTTCGGAACGCCGACCACCTTCACTCCCATCGCGGAGAACTTGGTCGCCACGCCGAGCGTGTCCTCGCCACCGATGGCGACGATCGCGCCCACGTTCAGCGCCTTCAGGTTCTTGAGGACCATCTCGGGGCCGTTCGCGGGCTTCTTGAACGGGTTGGTGCGCGACGTGCCGAGGATGGTGCCGCCCAGGTGCAGCGTTCCGCTGGTCGCCTCGCGCGTGAGGCGACCGTGGAGCGGCGGATCGAGCAGCCCGCGCCACCCCTCGCGCACCCCCATCACCTCGAGCCCGTGCTGCTCGCCGCGCCGGACGACGGCGCGGATCACTGCATTGAGTCCCGGGCAGTCGCCGCCGCCCGTCAGAACCGCGATCTTCATCGAAGGTGCCTCCTCCAAGCCGGATGGACGCCCCGATCCATCGCGCTGATTCCCGCCCCCCGCAAGAAGATCGCCGCGGGTCCAACCTCGAATGCCGGGTTTGTCGACCGCGAGAGGTTGGGGGGGAGGGGGCGGGGGATCAAGAATGGAGCTTGCGGCGCGTAATCATCATGAGCGGGCCCAGGAACAGGTGCTTCTCCGTGTAAGTACGGCGGGCGCTGCTGCGCCCCGTGGGCCGCTCCAGCCATTGCCGCGCGACCACCTCGCCGTGGTGCGCCAGCTCGCCGATGAGGGCGGCGTCGCCGGCCGCCAGGTACCTCCTGAGCAGCGGGCGCAGCAGCGCCTCGAAGGCGTCCGCGTCGAGGCGCGAGTGGCGCCGGTCGGGGTCGAGGGTGCCGTCGAACCGCGGGCTGACGTGCAACAACTCGTGCAGGAGCGTCGCGACGCGCTGCTCCGGAGAGGAGGCGCGGAAGAACTTCGGCCGCAGCGTGATGCAGTACAGCGCGCGCCGCCCTTTCACCGACACGGTCGGGTGCTGCTTGCCGCGCAGAGGCCGTATGGTGGCTCGCGACCCGCGCCGCGCCTCTCCCGCGATGAAGAGGATGCGGGATGCGCGGATGTGCGCCAGCTCCGGCAGGGTGCGCACCATGTCCGCGACGATCCGGCGGCACAGGAGGGTGGCGTTGGGACGCTCGGCGCGTCGGGCGCGCACCTTGGCGATGGCCACTCAGGGCGCCTCCGCGCTCACCTCTGGCTGCATGGTAGCACGAGCGAAGGTGTCCACCCCGCCGGAACCTTGGGTAGATTCCGAGCCATGCCTCCGGGCGGCAGGCAGTATTGGATCAGGACCGAGCAAGGGCGCGTCTGGGGCCCGTACCAGATCGAGGCGCTCGAGCGACTTCGCGGGCAGCTCACCGAGAAGGCGCAGGCGTCGCTCGACGGGCAGGAGTTCCGCTCGGGGATGGACTTTCCCGAACTGCGCTCGCTGCTCAGCGCGCAGCGCTCGATCAGCGCCGCGCCGACGCCGCCTCCGCCGCCTAAATCGCAGCCGACGCCGGCGGCCGGGATGTACATCGGTCCCGCGCTGCGCGCCATGATCGAGGGCGCCGCCGTCAAGAAGCCGGCGCCCGAAGCGGAAGCGCCCGTCCCCGCGCCTGCGCCCGCGCCGATGCCGCAGAAAGCACAGCACACTCCGCGGGCGCCCGCCGCGCCGCCGGTGATGCGTCCCGTCGCCGTCCTGCAGTCGGACAAGCTGGAGATGCCGATCGGAGGAGACCTCTCCGAGATCTCGCCGGTCCGGCTGTACGCGCTCGCGGCGCTCAACGGCGCCAGCGGGTGGCTCGAGCTGCACCTCGAGTCGGGCCGCATGATCACCATCAGCTTCCGCCGCGGCACGCCGGACCACGTGTCCAGCGACGACCCCGATCTTTCGCTGCTGCGCTTCCTGCAGGCGCGCAAGGTGGTCAGCGTCGAGCAGGCGTCGCGGGCGGAGCAGCACGCCACCAAGAGCGGCGTGGACGTCGTCTCCGCGCTGTTCCAGCTCCAGTTCATCCCGGCGGCGGACGCGCACAAGGTCCTCGGGGAGCACGCGCTCTTCCTGCTCGATCGCGCGATCGACGCCGTTCGCGGCACGTTCTCGTTCGAGAAGGACGCGCCGTCGCCGCCGGGCGCGTTCGCCCTGGGGCAGAAGTGGACCCTGCTCGCGGAGGCCGTGCGGCGGCTGGACCCGGTGCCGCTGCGCGCGCGCCTCGGCAAGCAGCTCGGCTGCCGCGTGCAGCGGTCGGGTGGGTCGAGCATCGGGAAGATCGAGGAGCTGGCGCTCACCGCGCAGGAGACGCGCGTGCACGCCTCGATCGACGGCACCCGCCGCGGCGAGGAGGTCGTCGAGCAGCATGGCGGCGCGGTCGCGCTCCGGCTGCTGTACCTGTTGACGGAGCTCAAGCACCTCTCGTTCGGCGAAGCGGAGGAGCCCCGTCCCGCGAGCCCGCCTCCGCCGCCGGCGCCAGCGGCGGCGCCACCACCGCCGCCGGCTGCGGTCGCGCCGCCCCCGCCTCCGGTCGCCAGGCCGACTCCGCCGCCTGCCGCGCCCGCCAGACCCGCTCCGTCCGCGCGACCCACGCCCGCGCGCGGCTCCGCTCCGGTCGCCAGGCCGCCGCCCGCGCCGCCCAAGCCCGCCGCTCCCTCGCGCACGTACGCGACTCCGCCGCCCGACGAGACGCCGGAGGCGCAGCTCGCCCGGTTGCGGGGCGTCGTCGCGCGCCTGGAGAAGGGCACGCACTTCGAGGCGCTGGGCCTGGATCGGAAGGCGACCGCGGCGGACGTGAAGAAGGCCTTCGTGCTCCTCGCGCGCGACCTGCACCCCGACACCGTGACCGACCCATCGCAAGGCGAGCTTCGGGCGGTGAAGGAGAACCTCTTCGCGCGCATCAACGAGGCGGCGCAGGTCCTGGGCGACGATGCGCGGCGCAAGGAGTACGAGGCGGAGTTGACCGGCGACAAGAAGGACGTCGACGTCGGCCGCATCTTCGACGCGGAGGAGAAGTTCCAGAAGGCCGAGATCCTCATCAAGGCGCGCAAGTACAAGGAGGGGCTGGCGCTGCTCGACGAGGCCATCCAGCTCAACGACCAGGAAGCCGAGTTCTACGCCTGGCGCGGGTACGCGCGCTTCCTCCTCGCGAGCGACCGCAAGAGCGCTTTCGACGCCTGCGCGAACGAAGTGAAGAAGGCGCTCAAGCTGGTCGACAAATGCCTTCCGGCGCACCTGTTCCTCGGCCACATGCACAAGGTGGTCGGAAACCTCAAGGCGGCCGCCTCCTCGTTCCAGCGCGTCCTCGATCTCGACGACAAACACGTCGAGGCCCAGCGCGAGCTGCGCCTGATGGGCAAGAAGGCCTGAACGGCCGTTACTTCGGGAGCCGGATCGCCGGATCCGCGTCTCGCGGACGGTAGAGCAGGAACGTCCGTCCGAGGACTTGCGCGAGGTCCGCATGGGTCGCCGCGGCGAGGCGGTCCGCCGCGTCGTGTCGGGGGAGCGGCGACGACTCGCCGACCTTGACCTTGATCAATTCGTGCGCGTCGAGCTGCGCGTTGGCCTGCGCGACGAGCGCGTCGCTCACGCCTTCGTGGCCGATCTGCAGGACCGGCGTGAGGTGGTGGCCGAGCGCCCGCAGGTGGCGCCGCTGCTTGCCGGTCAGCTCAGCCAACCCGCGGCCCAGGCTTGGCGAACAGCTCCTGCTGCTCGGGAATCAGCCCCAGCGCCTTCGCCACCGGCGTGAAGCTGCGGCGGTGGATGGCGCAGGCGCCGAGCTTCTCGAGCGCCTCGAGGTGGTCGGGAGTGGGGTACCCCTTGTTGTGCGCGAATCCGTACCCGGGGTGCGCGCGGTCCAGCTCGCACATGAGGCGATCGCGGTGGACCTTCGCGACGATGCTCGCCGCGCCGATGGTGATGCTCTTCGCGTCGCCTTTGACGATGGGCTGCTGCGGGATGTCGAGATCGCGCAGCCGGCGCGCGTCGACCAGCAGGTGCTCCGGCCTGGGCACCAGCGCGAGCACCGCGCGGCGCAAGGCGAGGAGCCCCGCGTGGTAGATGTTGAGGGTATCGATCTCGGCAACTTCGGCGCGGCCGATCCCGACCGCCACGCACGCGCCGCGGATCTCGGGCTCGAGCGCGTCGCGCTCTTCCGGCGTGAGCTGTTTCGAGTCGTTGACGCCCTGGATCCGCGCCCGCGGCCGCAGGATGACGGCGGCGGCGATCACCGGTCCCGCCAGAGGCGCCATACCGACCTCGTCGACCCCGGCGACGAGCGTGAGCCCCTGCTCCCAGAGGGGCTGTTCGAACGCGCACAGCCGCGTCAGCCGGCGCCCTTCCGCTTGCGCCGCGTGGATGCGCCGCAGGATGCGCTCGGCGACCGCCCTCGCGCCGGAGCGGCTGTCGTTGCGCAGCAGCGTAAGGCCGCCGCGAGGAAGGTCTTCTTCGCCGTCGACGTAGCGCCGGCGCAGCTCCTCGACCGGCATGTCCCGCAGATCGTCCAGTCGCGCCATCACGCGTTCCGGGCCTGCAGGCCCTCGATGCGCTTCTTGAAGTTCGCCAGCAGGCCGGGGAGAGACTGCTCGGCGAGCATCCGCTCGACCATCGAGGGCACCAGGGCGCCCAGCTTGAGGTCGATGCGGTACGTGGCCTCGGTGCCTTCGGGCACTTTCTTGAGGAGCCAGGCCCCGTCGTTGCCCTTCATCATCTCGCCTCGCACCATCGTCCAGGCGAGCTCGTCCGGCGGGCGCGCGGTGTGCTTCAGGGTGTAGGTGATCACCTTGGCCTTGATGTCGACCGTGTAGGTGACCTCCTTCACGTTCCCGGAGCCGAACTCGACCTTGACCTTCTTCACCTCCGGGAGGAACTCCGGGTACTTCTCGTAGTCGGTGATCACCGCGAAGACCTTGTCGGGAGGCGCGCTGATCACGATGCTCCGCTCGGCCTTGGCCATTCCGCCGTCCCTCCGTGCAAGGACTTTTGCTCCATACCACGGTGGAGCAGGAGCAACAGAGGAGGTTGGAGCAGGCGGGGGAGCAAGGCGAGGACCAGCATCCCGCCGATGACGACGATGGCGAGCGGCTTCTGCGTCTCGCTTCCGATCCCGCGCGACAAGGCCGCCGGCAAGAGCCCGATGAGGGCCACGGACGCCGTCATCAGGGCCGGGCGCAGCCCGCGCTCGGCGCCGAGCCGGGCGCCTTCTTCCAGGGAGCGTCCCTCGCGCCACATCCGCTGCGCGTAGGTGACGACGATGATCGCGTCCTGCACGGCGATGCCGAAGATGGAGATGAACCCCATCGCCGCCGAGATGGAGAGGTGCGTTCGCGTGACGAGGAGCGCGACGACCCCGCCCGCGCACGCGGCGGGGATGCTGAGGAGGACGAGGAGCGTGTCCTTGACCGTTCCGACGGCGCTGTAGACGAGGAAGGCGATGAAGAGCAGCGTGAGCGGAATGATGACGCGCAGCCGCTGGGCAGCCTCGCGCATCTGGTCCGCCTCGCCCGACCATTCGAGGTGCGTGTCGTAGGGGAGGCGGACTCCCTCGTCGACGCGCGCCTGGGCCTCGGCGATGGTCGAGCCGAGGTCGCGGCCGCGGACGCTGAACTTCACCGGCGCGTAGCGGCGCTGGTCCTCGCGGTAGACGAGCGATGGCCCTTCCGCCTCCGTGATCCTCGCCATCTGCCCGAGCGGCACCTGGGCTCCGCCCGGCGTGGGGACCAGCAGCTGCCGGATGGCCTGCAGGCTCTGCCGGTACGGCGCCGCCCAGCGCACCACCAGGTCGAAGTGCTTCTCGCCTTCGTAGACCTGCGTGACGGCGGCACCGCCGATCGCCGCCTGGACGAAGCTCATCACGTCGCCGACGTTCAGACCGTAGCGACCGACGGCTTCCCGGTCCGGCACGACCCGGATGTCCGGCTGCCCGAGCGTGCGGAAGACGCCGAGGTCCTCGACGCCGCGCACGTCTTCGAGCACGCGCGCCACTTCGGCCGCCTTCTCCTCGTTGACGCGCAGGTCCGGGCCGACGACCTTGACGGTGTTCTCGCCCTTCACGCCGCTCATCGCCTCTTCGACGTTGTCGGCGATCGCTTGCGAGAAATTGAAGTTGACCCCCGGGAACGCATCGCGCAGGCGCTGCGAGAGCTCGCGCTGGAGCTTCTCCTTGCTGATGCCGCGCCGCCAGGACGAGGGAGGCTCGAGCGGGGCGAACAGCTCGATGTTGTTGAAGCCCGACACGTCCGTGCCGTCGTCGGGGCGGCCGACCTGCGACACTACCGTCCGGATCTCGGGGAAGTCGCGCTGCCTGAAGTCGCAGGGGCCGTCAGCGGGACAGCCGAGGAGGATGCGCCGCATGCGGCCGACGTACTTCGCGGATTGCTCGAGGCTGATGGAGAGAGGCAGCGTGGCGCGGACCCAGAAGTTGCCCTCCTCGAGCTTGGGCATGAACTCGGTGCCGATGAACCTGAGCAGCGCGCCTGCCAGGACGACCGGCGCGAGCGCCAACGCGAGCGCCGCCGCGGGGCGTCGCAGCGAGAACGCGAAGAGCGGCCGGTACACCCGGTCGAGCCAGCGGAGGAAGGCGTTGTCGTGCGCGTGCTCCGCCTCGTGCGCGCCCTCCGCCGCCTGCGCTTTCGGATCCACGCGGAGGATGCGCGCAGCGAGCACCGGCGTGAGCGTCACGCTGAGCAGCACGGCTCCGGCGATGGAGAAGGCGTAGGTGTGCGCCATCGGCGAGAAGATGACGCCTGCGACGCCGGTGAGCGTGAAGAGCGGAAAGAACGCCACCAGGATGATCAGCACGGAGAACAGCATGGGTGACCCGATCTCTGCCGCGGCCGCGTGCACGCGGTCGAGCACGGTGCCGCGGCCCGCCCCGCCCAGGTGGCGGTAGACGTTCTCGACCATGATCACGGTCGAGTCGACGATGATGCCGAAGTCGACGGCGCCCAAGGAGATCAGGTTTGCGGGGGTGCCCGTCGCGATCATGCCGCAGAACGCGGCGAGCAGGGCGAGCGGGATGTTCACCGCGGCGATCGCGGCGGCGCGCGCCTGACCGAGGAAGACCCAGAGCACGAGCGTGACGAGGACCATGCCGACGAGCAGGTTCTCGATGACGGTGTGGGTGGTCAGGTGGACGAGCCGCTCGCGGTCGTAATAGGGCTCGAGCCTCATCCCGGGCGGCAGCAGGTGGTACTTCGCGATCTGCTCCACCTTCTCGTGCACGCCCGCGATGGTCTCGAGGGAGTTTCCGCCGTAGCGCATGAGGACGATCCCCTGCACCACGTCGGGCTCCAGGTCCTTGCCGACGATGCCGAGCCGGGGCGCGGCGCCCTCCTCGACGTCCGCCACGTCGCGGACGCGGACGGGAACGCCTTTGTGTTCCGACACGACGATCTGCTGCACGTCGCGCAGCGAGTGGATGAGACCGAGCCCGCGCACGTCGAACGACTGCTCGCCCAGCGTGATCCGCTGGCCGCCGACGTTCTGGTTCGCGTTCGCGATCGCCGACGAGAGCTGCTGCAGCGTCAGGCCGTGCCCTTTGAGCCGGAAGGGGTCCACGTCGACGTGCACCTGGCGCGTCTCCCCCCCGAATCCGACCACGTCGACTACGCCCGGCACCTGCCGGAACTGCCGCTCGAGGATCCAGTCCTGCGCGGTCTTCAGCTCGGCGAGCGAGTATCCCGGACCGCGCAAGACGTAGCGGTAGACTTCGCCGACGGCGCTCCAGGGCGACAGCTGGGGCTGTACGCCGGGCGGGAGCTGGATGAACTGCAGCCGGTTGATGACCCGCTGCTGGGCCTGGAGGTAGCTCGGGTTCCAGTTGAAGTAGCACTTCACGTCGGAAAGGCCGAAGAGCGACTGCGAGCGGACGTGATCGAGGTCGATCATGCCGGCGAGGCCGGCCTCGAGCGGGAGCGTGACGTACCGCTCGACTTCCTCGGCGGAGAGGCCTTGCGGCTGCGTGATCACCTCGATCATCGGGGCGACCGGGTTCGGGTACGCCTCGACGTCGAGCTGCGTGTAGCAATAGAGGCCCACGCCCAGCAGGGCGAGCGCGAGCGCGATCACCAGCCCGGGGAATCGGAGCGCGGCGCCGACGAGGCGGCCCATCAGAGCATCCCGGAGAGCAGGAGCGCCCCCGACACGACGACCTGATCGCCTTGCGAGAGGCCCGAGAGGATCACCGCGGGGTCGGCGTCGTCGGACTCGAGCTGGACGCGCCGCTGCTGGAAGCGGAGCAGGCCGTTCTCGCTGCGCCCCGTCTCGACGAGGACCACGGTCTGGTCGCCGAGATGCAAGACCGCGGTGCGCGGGATCGCGAGCGCGTTCCGAGGCGGAGTGGAGATGAGGACCGTCGCGTACATCTCCGGGAGGAGCTCGTGGCCGGGATTCGGAAGCGTGACGCGAACCCGCGCGCTGCGCGTCTGCGGATCGAGCGCGGGGGAGATCCAGTCGACGCGGCCCGAGAACGAACGATCGGGGTAGGCCACCACCTTCACCGTCGCCGACGCGCCGCGCTGCACGCGCGGGAGGTCCATCTCGAACACGTCGGCGATGGCCCAGACCTGATCGACGTCGCCGACCGTGAACAGCTCCGGCGAGCTGGCTCCCGAGGACTGCCCCGCCACCTCCATTCCGGGCGTGACCGCACGGGCGACGATCTCGCCGTCGATCGGCGCCCGCAGCGTGACCGTCTGGGACACGCCGGCGGAGGTGCCGTGGAAGAGCCTCACGCGTTGCCGGGCGCGGGCCAGCTCCGCGGCGGCGCGGCCGCGAGCCGCTTGCGCCGCTTCCAGATCGCGCTGCGCGCCCGCGTGCGCCTCGACCAGCTCGCGCTGCCTGCGCAGCTCGCGCTCCGCCGCCTGCAGGTCGGCTTCCGCCTTGCCGACGTCCGCGGCCGCGACGCCGACGTCCGGCGATTCGAGCGTGAGCAGCGCGGCACCGCGCCGCACGCGCTGGCCGAGCGGCGCGTCGATGCGGCTGACGCGGCCGCTGACGGGGGAGAAGATGTGCGCGACGTGCGCGTCGTCGAACGCGATGCGCCCCGGCGCCGACACCTCCGACGCGACGGGCCTCTCCTCGACGGTGGCGACCGCGACCTGGCCGGCCTGCATCTGCTGCGGGGACACCCACGCCTCGCCCGGGGGTGGACGCGGATCGGCGCGCTCCTCGCGTTTGCACGCGGCGGCGAAGAGGAGGCAAGCCAGCGCAGCGCGGCTCACGAGCGCAGCTCCCGGCCCGCGGCGGCCTCGAGCTTGAACAGGTTGAGCCAGAGATCGTGCAGCTCCTGCAGGTACTCGGCGCGGACCTGCGCGAAGGCGCGCTGCGCGTCGAGCAGCTCGAAGAGCCGCGCGGCGCCCTTCTCGTACTGCACGCGCGTCAGGTCGCGCGCGCGCTGGGCGCGATCGAGGAGTCCGCCGCGCATGCGATCGACCAGCCTGCGGCTTGCGGCGAACGCGCCGTAGGCGGTCGCGAGCTCCGCGCCGAGCTGGGCGCTCGCCTTGTCCCGCTGGACGGCCTGCGTGCGCAGGTCGGCCTCGGCGCGCTGCACCTCGCCCTGCTGCCGATAGAAGACCGGCAGCGGGAGCGAGGCGCCGAAGGTCACCGTCGGGGGCGTCACCGCGGCACCGCCGGTGCCCTCCTGGGCGTACTGCGCGGAGAGCGTCACCTCGGGGATCCTCTGGCGGCGCGCGAGGTCGAGAGCTGCGGTGGCGCGCGCCTCCTGCCGCTCGAGCGCGAGGAGATCGGGCCGGGAGCGCGCCGCGTCCGCGGCGAGCGAGTCGAGGTCCGCCGGGGCGACGGTGAGCGCGGCGGCGCGCTCCAGCAGCTCCGGATCGACGCGGAAGTCCGGCAGCGGGCCGCGGACCGCCAGGAGGAAGGCGACCTGCGCCCGCGCGGCCCGCTCCGCCTGTTCGGCGAGGTCGACGGCCTGCGCAGCTTCCAGCGCGGCAACCTGGGCGCGCGCGAGCTCCGCCTCGCTGATCGCGCCTGCCTGCAACCGCACGCGATTCAGCTCCTCGGTCCGCTGGGCGAACTCGAGCAGCTCGCGCGAGAGGTCGAGCTGCGCGCCTTGCAGGGCCGCGTCCACGACGGCCTGCTGCAGCGTAAGGCGCAGAGTCCGCTCCGCGTCGTCGCGAGAGAGCCGCGCTGCTGCGAGCGCCGCGCTCGCCGCGTCGATTCGCAGGCCGCGCTTTCCCGAGAGGAGGTCCGAAATCGCCGCCTGGTCGGAGATGCCGACGCCGAAGGCGAGCGACGCGCACCCTGCGCAGTCGAAGCTGCGCCCGACGGTGCCGCTCAGCGCCGGATTCGGCACTGCGCGCGCCGCCGCCGCGTCGCCGCGCGCCGCTGCCACCTGCGCGTCGGCGAGGACGAGATCGAAGCTGCGTTCGCGGAACAGCCGCAGCGCTTCCGGAAGCGTGAGCACCGCCGGAAGCACGGGCTCCACCGGAGCGGCGAGCAGCAACGCCAGCGCGAAAACGGCCACGATACGCCTTGTAGGACGGCGCTTCGAGCCGCGCCCTCCGAAGGAGGTCCGTCCAACCAACGTCGCCTCGGCCTTCGGCTGTGGGCGCGCGTGCGCGCGGGTAGGCGGTTGACACCGGCGCCGCGATGCCCGAATCGCAACCCCGGCATGAGGACGCAGCTCGTTCGCACTGCGGTGCTGGAGATCTACGAGCAGGTCCGTCGCGAGGCCGCGCGCGCCGACCAGGCGATGCAGCGCGTGCTCCGGCGCGAGCGGTCGCTGCGCAGCGTGGAGCGGCGCGCGGTGGCGGACGCGGTGTACGGCCTGTTGCGCCTGCAAGGACGCGTCGATCACCTGCTCGACCGCGCCCTCGCTGCGCGAAAGCTGCGCATGTCGGCGCTCGCGACGCCGACGCAGCACCTGCTCCGGTACGCGGCGTACCTCATCGCCGGCGAGGGGCAGAGCGCGGAATCGGCGGCGAACCTCGCCGGGCCGGAGGTCGGGCCGTACCTGTGGGCGCTGCAGCTGGTCGCGCAGCCCGAGGGGCTGCCGCCGCCCAAAGACCCCCTCGATGCTCTCGCCGTCGAGACGAGCCTCCCCCGCTGGCTGGCGGCGCTCTGGGCGGAGCAGCTCGGAGCCGACCAGACGCGCGCGCTGGCCGCCGCGCTCAACCAGCGCGCTCCGCTGACGGTCCGCGCCAACCTTCTCGAGGTGAGTCGAGACGAGCTGCGCGCCGCGCTCGAGGGGGAAGGAGCGCGCGTCGCTGCGACGCGCTGGTCGCCGCACGCGCTGACCTTCACGGGGCGGACCAACGTCTTCGCGCTCAAGGCGTTCAAGGCAGGCCTGTTCGAGGTGCAGGACGAGGGCAGTCAGCTCATCGCGGAGGCGTGCGGCGTGCGGCCCGGGCAGGTCGTGGTCGATGCCTGCGCGGGCGCCGGCGGGAAGGCGCTGGCGCTCGCGGCCGAGATGCGCAACCGCGGCAAGATCGTCGCTTGCGATCGCGACGGGCGCCGCCTGGACGAGTTCCGCCAGCGCGCCCGGCGCGATGGCGTGCACAACTGGGAAGCGCGCACCATCCCGGAAGGGGCCTCGGGCGAGCCGCGCCTCGACGATCTGCGCGGCAAGGCCGACGTGGTGCTGGTGGATGCGCCCTGCAGCGGCCTGGGGGCCCTGCGGCGGAACCCGGATGCCCGCTGGCGCATGGACCAGGCGGAGGTGGATTCGTTCCCGCCGCGGCAACGGGACATCCTGCGGCGGTACGCCGCGCTGGTGCGCCCCGGAGGCCGGCTCGTCTACGCGACGTGCTCGATCAACCGGCGCGAGAACGAGGACGTGCGCGCGGCGTTCCTCGCGGAGCACCCCGACTTCGTTCCGGTGCCGCCCTCCGATCTCCTCGGCGCCGATCGCGCCGCCGCGCTCGGGGCCGGGAGCGAGGACCTCCAGCTCCTGCCCCACCGCCACGGGACGGACGGCTTCTACATCGCCGGAATGCGACGACGGAAAATGGAGGAACCGGCATCTCCACGGTAGAAGCGGTCGATCGCTCCATGGGGGGCGACCACACGGTTTCCAGGAGATCAGAATGGCGAAGAATGGGAAGGAGCCGCTCGTCATCGCAAGCAAGGCGAAGGGCGTCCTGAAGAAGGCGGGCTGCAATACAGCCGGCGACGCGTTCATGGCCTTGAACGGGTACCTGTACTGGCTCTTGGAGCAGGCGGCGAAGCGCGCCAAGGCGAACGGCCGCAAGACCGTGCGCGCGCACGACTTCATGGTGTAGTCGCCCTACGCAGGTTCTGGCGGCACTTCGGCGGCGGTGCGCGGGGCGCGCAGCTGCGCGAGGACGACTCCGAAGATCACCACCAGCGCCCCGCCGATGAATTGCGGCGTGACGTGCTCGCCCAGGAAGAGATGGGCGAGCACGGCCGTCGCCACCGGCTGCAGGTTCGTGAAGACCGCGACGCGCGCGGCAGGAAGGTGCGCGAGCGCCCAGTACCAGAGCAGATAGGCGACCAGGCTCGTGATCAAGATCAGGTAGGCCACGCCGAGCCAGACGGCCGCCGAAGCGTGCACGATGCGGTGCACCGCTCCCGGGGCGAAGAGCGAGGCGACTCCGATCGGCAGGTACATCGCGGTTCCCGCGACGAGCGTCCAGGCGATCACCGGAATGGGGCCGTGGGTGGTGACGAGCGCGCGGCCTTCGGCCGTGTAGAACGCCCAGGCGACGACGGCGACGAGGAGCAGGAGATCGCCGGCGAGCGGGCCGCGCGACAGGTCGAGCCCGCGCCAAACGAGGACGTACAAGGTCCCGCCGAGCGCGATGAGCGTGCCGACCGTGGTGCGGAGGCCGGGGAGCTCGCGGAGCAGGGCCTGCGCGAGCAGCAGCACGAACAGCGGCGTCAGCGTGTAGAGGAGCGCCGCGTGCGCGGCGGTCGAGAGCGCCAGCCCGGTGAGGAAGAAGCCCTGGCTGATGGGGACGACCACGAACGCAAGGAGCAGCAGGCGCGGCCAGTCGGCCCTGGGGGGCAGGCGCTGCCCCGGCGGGCGCACGCGCAGCAGCAGCGGAATCAGCAGGGCGGTTGCGCCGACGAAGCGCAGCAGGCCCATGGGAAGGGGCGGAATCTCGCGCAGCGCGGACTTGCCCCACAGATAGCTTCCGGCGGAGAGGAAGGTGTGCAGGAGCAGCCCGCCGTAGAGCAGGGCGCGGCTCGGCGAGCTCGGCATCGGGCGCGTGCATCTGCAACGATCGGCGAGCATCTGTCAACCGAGGGAGAGATTCGCCATGGGCCTCGCGGGAAGATCGATCGTGGTGACTGGCGCCTCGGGAAACCTCGGGCGGGCCGTGTGCGCGCGTCTGGCCGAGGAAGGAGCGCGCGTGATCCCGTTCGTGCACGACAAGCGCGGTCCGGACGAGCGCGCGGTGGAGTTGACCGACGAGCGGTCGGTGGAAGCGGGGTTCGACGGCATCTCCGGCCTGTGGGCGGCGGTGAATTGCGCCGGTGGATGGAAGGGTGGCTCGCCCGTGAAGGACACCCCCGTCGAGGTGCTCGACGCGATGCTCGGATCGAACCTGCGGAGCGCGTTCCTCGTCAGCCGCGCGGCGCTGCGGCGATTCGGCCCGGAGGGCGGACGCATCGTGAACGTCGCCGCGGCGACGGTGGCGTCGCTGACCGGAATCGGCGGCTCGGCCGCCTATGCGGCGGCGAAGGCGGGCGTGATCGCGCTGACCAAGGCGCTGGCGGAGGAAGGCGCCGTCTCGGGCGTCCGCGCCAACTGCGTCGCACCCGGGACCATGCGCACGCCGCAGAACGAGCGCGCCATGCCGGGCGTGGGCAGCGCGCGCTGGGTGAAGCTCGAGGACGTGGCAGCCGCGATCGCATTCCTCTGCGATCCTGCTTCCGTCGCAGTGAACGGCTCGGTCGTGACGCTGCCGTCCCTGTAGCGCCACTCCTGAAATTCGGGGAGACCCTACTGAATTGTCGATGCGAGTGCTGAATTACGTATGTGTCCCCGAATCAGTCGCGGAGGGCGCGGCGGGCTTCTTCGCGGACGCCGGGGGCGGGGTCGTCGAGCAGGCGCTGCGCGAGCGCGCGCACTTCCGGGGGGAGCGGGCGGGGAGCGACGGCGAGGGCGCTGCGCACCAGGCCGTCGCGGCCGGCGCGGAGCAGCGGCGTCCCTTCGTAGCGCCGCTGCGCCTCCTCGCGCGTGAGGCGGAGGACGTCTTCGAGCTCGAGCGCGCGTTGCTCGGGGCGGGCGCGGAGCTGCACCAGGGTGGCGGGCGGGGCGCGCCGGTTCCACGGGCAGGCCTCCTGGCACGCGTCGCAGCCGAAGATGCGCCCGCCCGCGGCGCGCGCCAGCTCGGGCGGGATCGGACCGCGATGCTCGATCGTGTGGTACGCCAGGCAGCGATTCGCGTCGACGTAGCGCGGCTCGGGGATCGCGTTCGTCGGGCACGCCGGAATGCAGGCGCTGCACTCGCCGCACCGATCGGGGTGCGGCTCGTCGGGAGCGAGATCGACGTCCGTCACCAGGGCGCCGAGGAGCAACCACGAGCCGAGCCTTTCGTTGATGAGGCACCCGTTCTTGCCGATCCAGCCGATCCCCGCTTCCTGCGCCCACGCCTTCTCCAGCACGGCGCCGGCGTCGACCTCGCAGTACACGCGCGCGCCCCACTCGGCGCGTAGCCACCCGGCGAGCTTGCGCGCCGGCTTCAGCACGACGTTGTGGTAGTCGCGCCCTTGCGCATAGCGAGCGACGATCAGCCCTGCAGGCGGCCGCTGTTCGGGAAGCTGTGGCGCGTAGCTTGCGCCGAGCGCGATCACCGCGCGCGCGCCCGGCAGCACCCGCGACGGATCCAGGCGTTCGGCGCGGCGTTCGCGCACGTACGCGATGCCGGAAGCGTCCCAGCCGCGGTCGAACCAGCGATCCAGCCGGGCCGCGTCGAGCGGGCGCGCCCGCGCGATGCCGCACAGATCGAATCCCAGATCGCGGGATTTCGCCTTCACCTGCCGCGCGGCTGCGGCGGGTTCGCGGAGCGCCGTCAGCGTTTCCACGTCAGCGCCACTCCGTCGCGCACCGGCAGCAAGGTCGAGACGAGGCCTTCCGATCCGAAGGCGACGCGCGTGTATTCGCGGATGCCCGCGGTCGCTGCATCGGTCTCGCCGCGCGCGACCGAGCCACCCCACAGCGCGCTGTTCGCCACCAGGACACCGCCGGCGCGCAGCTTGGGAAGCGCGAGCGAGAGCGCGCGCGGGTACTCCTCCTTCTTGCCGTCGAGGAAGATCAGGTCCTGCGGTTCCTCGACTCGCGCGAGCGCGGCGAGCCCGTCGCCCGGCGGCAGGATGCGGCAGCGGCCCAGGAGGCCCGCTTGCCCGAGCCAGGTCTGCGCGCGCTCCAGGTGGTCGGGATCGTAGTCCGTCAGCGTGACCGCCCCGCCTTCGGGAAGCGCGCGCGCGAACCAGAATGCCGAGTAGCCGAAGCCGCTGCCGACCTCGAAGATGCGACGCGCTCGGAGCATGAGCGCCAGCTGGTGCAGCAGCCCACCGACCACGGGCCCGACGATGGGATAGCCGTCGCGCTCGTCGGCGTAGCGCCGCATGTCGGCTTCGATCGGATCGGGCGAGCCCGCGAGCCGGACGAGGTACTCGTCGATGAGCGGGTCGAGGATGTCCATGTCTCCTTGCATCGGACGCCGAAGCTAACGCAAATGCACCTTCGTGACCCGACTTTGCGCGTTCCTCTACCGCCTGTCCGCCGGGCTGCTCCTCGGAGCGGACGTCTTCTTCGCCGCGGTCGCCGCGCCCGCCGCATTCCCGCGCGAGGTCGCCGCGCTGCCCGCGGGACACCCTTTGCGCACCGCCGCCGCCGACCTGGTCGGGACGCAGCTCGCGGCGCTGGATCGGATGACGCTCCTGTTCTGTGCGGTGGCGGCGCTCAGCGCGATCGCGCTGGCGCGCAGCGGGATGCCTTCGGCGCGCCTGGCCGCATTGCCGGTGCTGCTCGCGGGCCTCTGCGCGCTCGTCTCCTCGTCGTTCGTGACTCCGCGCATCCACGCGCTGCGCGCCGCGGGGCAGACCCATCTCGCGGAGTTCGGCAGGCTGCACGGGATCTCGACCGGGCTCGTCGCCGTGGAGATGCTCCTGCTCGTCGCCGCGCTGTGGGTTGCCCCAGCGCCTGCGAAAGGTTAGGAAGGCGCCCGCCATGGCCATCCCCGTGACGCTGATCCCCGGTGACGGTATCGGGCCGGAGGTCGTCAACGCGGCGGTGGAGGCGATCGAGGCGGCGGGCGCGCGGCTCGAGTGGCACCGCGCCGCAGCGGGCGCCGGCGCCGTGCCCACCCATGGCACGCCCATCCCGGCGGAGACGCTGGACTCGGTCCGCCGGACGAAGCTCGCCTTGAAGGGCCCGCTCGCGACGCCCATCGGCGAAGGCTTTCGCAGCGTCAACGTGGCGCTGCGCAAGGAATTCGACCTGTATGCGAACGTCCGGCCGGCGCGCAGCTTCGCCGGAGTGGAGACGCGCTACACCGGCGTCGATCTCGTCGTCATCCGCGAGAACACGCAGGGCCTCTACTCGGGCGTGGAGCACTACGTCGACGAGGAGCGCAGCGCCGCCGAGTCGATCAGCATCATCACGCGCAAGGGGAGCGCGCGGATCGTCGAGTACGCATTCCAATACGCGAAGTCGCGCGGGCGGCGGCTCGTCACGCTGGTGCACAAGGCCAACATCCTCAAGGCGACGAGCGGCCTGTTCCTCGAGACCGGCCGGCAGGTGTCGACGAAGCATCCGGAGATCCAGTTCAAGGAGATGATCGTCGACAACTGCGCCATGCAGCTGGTGAAGAACCCGAACCAGTTCGACGTGCTCGTCACGACCAACCTGTTCGGCGACATCTTGAGCGACTTGACCAGCGGGCTCATCGGCGGGCTCGGGCTGACGGCGGGCGCGAACATCGGCGCCGACGCGGCCATCTTCGAGGCGGTGCACGGAACGGCGCCGGACATCGCGGGGAAGGGCGTCGCCAACCCGACGGCAGTGATGCTCGCCGGCGCGATGCTGCTCGAGCACATCGGCGAGCGCACGGCTTCGGAGAGGCTGGGCCACGCCGTGCGCGAGGCGATCGCTTCGAAGGAAGCGACCACGCCCGACCTCGGCGGCAGCGCGACTTCGCGGATGTTCACCAACGCGGTGCTGAAGCGGCTGCGCTAGCTCTCGTTCGACCACACGGCAGCGTCGCGCTCCTCGATCGCCAACCGCTGCAACGACGTCCCCGGGCACGGGCCGCCGACGCAGGAGCCCGTCCCGGGATCGAAGCGCGCACCGTGCGCGTGGCACTCGATTTCGCCGAGGGAGTTGAAGAGTCGGCCGTCGCCGACGTCGACCGGCTGGGCGCGGTGGGGGCACAGATTGACCCAGGCGCGCACGGTGCCGTCGGGCGCGCGGTAGGCGAACCCTTCCACGGACAGGGGGCCGAACCGGCCGCGGACGGGCGGGAGCGGAAAACGGATCGAGCCGCCGGAGGGCAGGTCGCGCAGATCGAACAGCTTCGTCACGGCTTCGGCGCCACCCAGGGGATCTCGCGGCCGCCGGCGCGCAGGTTCGCCGCGCGCGCGAGCACGAAGAGCAGATCGGACAGACGGTTCAGGTACGCGAGGACGTGCGGCGAGACCGCCTCCTGGCGGGCGAGCTGCACCGCCTTCCGCTCGGCCCGGCGGCACACGGTCCGGCAGAAATGGAGGGCGGCGCCGGCCCGCGAGCCACCCGGAAGGATGAACTGGCGCATCTCGGGCAGCTCGGCGGTGACGCGATCGATTTCCTTCTCCATCCGCGCCACCATCTCCGCGCCGATGCGCGGCACCTCGCGCGGGGCCTTGTCCGCCTGTGGCGTCGCCAGCTCGGCGCCGAGCGTGAACAGCTCGCTCTGCAGCGCATCGAGGATGGCGAGGATGTCCTTCTGCGCGGGTGCGAGCAGCTCCTCGCGGGCGACGCCCAGCGCACTGTTCAGCTCGTCCACCTCGCCGTACGCGGCGACGCGCAGGTCATCCTTCCGCACGCGCGGGCCGCCGAAGAGGCCCGTCGATCCGTCGTCGCCGCGGCGCGTGTAGATCTTGCTCATCGCTGCTGCGCACCCTACTGCGCGCTGCTAGGATCCGGCAACGATGCGCATCGCGAGCTACCCGCATCGCAAGGCGGTGCACTGCGGCTCCGGCACGCTTGCGACCGCGCTGGCGCACCGCGGGCTCGCGCTCCCGGAGGCGACGGTCTTCGGCCTCGGCGCGGGACTCGGTTTCGCGCTGCACGAAGGCGAGCCGCCGCACCAGGCGTCGCGCTTCTTCGTCGGCCGCAGCCCCAGCTTCGAGCAGGACCTGTGCGATTCGCTCGGAGTCGAGCTGGAAGCGGAGCAGTACGACAAGCCCGCCGCGGCGTGGTCGCGCTGCTGCGAGCTGGTCGCGCAGGGGAAGCCCGCGCTCGTCTACACCGATCTGTTCGAGCTGCCGTACATGGGCGCGCGCAACCACTGGTACGGCCACCTCGTCGCGGTGATCGGACACGAGGGCGAGGAGGCGATCGTCGCGGACAACGAACGCCCCGAACCCGTGCGCGTCCCGATCGCGGCGCTGCAGCGCGCTCTGGGCGGCCCGGCGCCGGTCCCGATGGACGGCATCTCGGTGTTGTCGCTCGGCGACGTCGACCCGGCGGCGCCGAAGCGGGCCCGCGAGGCGGTGCTCCTCCAGGCAGTACGGCTCACCGAGGAAGCGGCGCCGCGCACCGGGGTTCCCGGCCTGCGCGCGCTCACGGACGAGCTGCCGTCGTGGAAGGAGCTTCCCGACGCGGACCGCTGCTTCAGGCTGGCGGAGCAGGTGATCGAGCAGCGCGGCACCGGAGGCGGGCTGTTTCGCCGCATGTATGCGCAGTTCCTCGAGGAGGCGGGCCTGCCGGAGCTGGCGCGGCTCTGCGTGCGCGCAGCCGACGCGTACAGTGCGCTGGCGCGCGAGCTGACCCCCGAACGCGCGCGCGACTGCGCCGACGCGGAGGACGCGTTGTGGAAGCGCGCCCTCGAGCTGGTCGAGCGATGAGCCGCGCTCTCGCCGCGCTCGCGCTCGTCGCCGCGTGCGGCGGAATGAAGGATCCAGGCTCGGTCGCGGACAAGTTCGTCGACCGCTACTACGTCGAGTCCGACCAGCAGGGAGCGCTGGCGTTCACCGCGGGCGTCGCCACGCTGCGCCTCAAGGAGGAGCTGCGCCTGAGCGCCGAGGGGCGCAGGCCGGGGAACCCGCTGCCCTCCCGCCAGGTGCGCGTCTACTACACGCGCTCGGGGATGAGCGGCGACGGACCAGACCGCACCGCCGACTACAAGCTCGACATCCGTCCGCAGGGCGGCGGCGAGCTGCAGCGCGAGGCGCACTTGACGCTCTCGCGCCAGCCGGACGGCACCTGGCGTGTGGTGCGATTCCACGAGACGCAGCCCGCGCGATGAAGCTCGAGTACACGATCTCCCAGGACGCGGCGGGGCAGCGGCTCGACAAGTTCCTGCGGCACAGGCTGGCGGAGATGCCGCTCTCGCACCTCTACAAGCTGGTGCGCACCAAGAAGGTCCGCGTGAACGGCGCGCGGGCGGATATCGCCCAACTCTTGCATCCGGGCGACGTCGTCGTGGTGCACGGCGCCCGCGAGGCGAACCCGCAGGTTGCGCCGGCCGAGCCGCGTGCGAAGCCGGCGAGCGCGGTGCCGCAGGACTTCGCGATCCTCTACGAGGATCCGCACATCCTCGTCTGCGACAAGCCTGCGGGCCTCCCCATCCATCCGGGGTCGGGGATCACCTCCGACACGCTCGTCGACGAAGTCCGGGCCTACCTCGAGCGCCAGGGCCTGGTGATCGCCGAAGGCGAGTTCAAGCCCAGCCCGGCGCACCGGCTCGATCGCGAGACGAGCGGGGTGGTCGTCGTCGCCAAGACGCGCCAGGCGATGGTGCGGCTCACCGAGATGTTCACCGCGGGCGAGCCGAAGAAGACCTACCTGGCGCTCGCGAAGGGGCGCTTCCAGCGAGAGCGCGGGACGGTCGATCTGCGGCTCTCGGAGCACCAGCAGACCCAGGCGAGCAGGAAGCAGCGCGGCGTCAACATGCAGGAAGCCGTCACGCACTGGACGAAGCTCGCCGGAGGCGGCGAAGCGACGTTGCTGGAGCTGTCCATCGAGACGGGCCGCACGCACCAGATCAGGCGCCACCTGGCGGCGATCGGACATCCCGTGGTGGGCGACTCGAAGTACGGCGACTTCGCGTTCAACCGCAGGGCGCGCTCCGCGTGGGGCGCGAAGCGCATGTTCCTGCATTCTTCGCGGCTGGCGCTCCCGCACCCCGTCACGGGGAAACGGTTGGTGTTCAACGCGCCGCTTCCGCGCGATGTGGCGCAGGTCCTACCAAGGGCCGGCGTGGCATGGTCACCCACACCGGCGCACCAGGGTGAAGGATGATGCTTTCCGGCGCGTTTGTACCTATTCTCAGCGCGCGCCTGCCATGAACACGAACACCCCCTCGCCGCCGCCGAAGGTCGTGCCGCCTTGGTGGCGCCGCGCGCTGACGCGCCTGAGCGCCGATCGCGGTCCGGGGAAGAAGCAGCTGTGGGTGCTGATCGCGATCCCCGCAGGCGCGGTCGCGGTCCTTGCCTTGATCGGCGTGATCGGGATCTACGCCGCGTTCGCCAAGGGGTTGCCGTCGACCGACTGGGCGGAACGGTACCGCCCGCCCATCGTCAGCAACGTCGTCAGCGGCGACCAGCAGCCGATGGGCGAGTTCTACGACGAGCGCCGGGTCGTCGTCCCGTACGAGCGCATCCCCAAGAAGCTGGTGCAGGCGTTCATCGCCAGCGAGGACGCGGGGTTCTTCGACCACGGCGGCGTGAGCTTCACGGGCCTCGTGCGCGGCCTCTATCAGACCTACGTGAAGCGGACGCGCATCGTCGGCGGCTCGACGCTGTCGCAGCAGACGGCGAAGGCCATCATTGCCTCCGCAGAGGGCGCCAAGGCGGTGCGCGTGCGCAGCGGCTGGGCGGGGGTGCGCCGCAAGGTGCGCGAGTTCATCCTCACGCGGCGGCTGGAGAGCAACTTCACCAAGGAGCAGATCCTCAACCTGTACCTGAACGAGGTCTACCTCGGGCACCACGCCTATGGCGTCCAGGCCGCCGCGGAGAACTACTTCCGCAAGAACGTCTGGGAGCTGACGCTGCCGGAGATGGCGCTGATCGCGGGGCTGCCACAGGCGCCCAGCGCGTACTCGCCGTTCGCGCACCCGGACAGGGCCAAGGCGCGGCGCGGGTACGTGCTGCGCCGCATGTTCGAAGAGGGGATGATCGGCGCCGCGCAGCGCGACGCCGCCGACGCCGCGCCCATCGACGTCTTCCCGGTCCAGGACATCTTCCGGGAGACGGCTCCGTACGTGACCGAGCACGTGCGCCGTGACGTGGTCGCCCGCTACGGGAACCAGCGGCTCTTGCAGGACGGGTTGCAAATCCTGACGACGGTCGACCTGGAGCGTGAGCACGACGCGATCGCCGCCACGCTGAAGGGGATCATCGAGGTCGACAAGCGGCAGGGCTTCCGCGGGCCGCTCATGCACCTCGCGGAGAAGGACTGGGCCGACTTCGCGCAGAAAGAGGCGAAGTTCCTCAAGGGTGACGGGAAGCACGACGAGGTGGTCGCCGCGCTCGTCACCAAGGTCGAGAAGGACCAGGTCTCGGTCACCGTCGGCGAGGCGCAGGGGACCATCCCGCTGACGACCACGTGGTGGGCGCGCAAGCCGAACTCCGAGCTGAACTCGGAGCACGCGAAGATCACGACGCTCAAGGGTGTGGTGACGCCGGGCGACGTGGTGCTGGTGCGCGCGACGGAGACGAAGGGCGAGTACGCGCTCGAGCAGGAGCCGAAGCTGCAGGGCGCGCTCATCTCCGTCGATCCGAACAGCGGCTACGTCGTGGCGATGATCGGCGGGTACGACTTCGAGAAGAGCGAGTTCAACCGCGCCTTCCAGGCCTGCCGGCAGCCCGGGTCGGCGTTCAAGCCGGTCATCTACAGCGCGGCCATCGAGCAGCGCGGCTTCACCGCGTCGACGATCCTGCTCGACGCGCCGATGGTCACCGACGACGAGTCGACCGGCAAGCGCTGGAAGCCGAACAACTACGACGAGGCGTTCCAGGGCGAGGTGCCGGTGCGCAAGGCGCTCATCCACTCGCTCAACACGCCGGCGATCCGCACGCTGCAACAGGTCGGCGTCAAGGCGGCGGCGGCGTGGGCGCACAAGCTGGGCATCAGCACGAAGATCAACGAGGACCTCTCGATGGCCCTCGGGTCCTCCTGCGTCTACCTGTGGGACCTGACCAACGTGTTCACGCTGTTCAATCGGATGGGGCAGAGGCCGCATCCGATCTTCCTGCGCCGCGTGCTCGACCGCGACGGCCGCATCCTCGAAGACCACAGCTCGTTCTACGATCCCTGGACCACGCTGCCCGATCGCATCGCGTCGGGATACGCAAAGCTGTTCGAGCCGGTCGAGCAGGTGATCCAGCCCGAGACGGCGTTCCTCATGCACCACCTGATGGAGCAGGTGTGCAAGCCGCCGGGCACCGGCGGGCGCGCCGTCGCGCTGGGCAAGCCGGTCGCGGGAAAGACGGGCACCACCAACGACCTCTTCGACGCGTGGTTCCTCGGCTACACGAAGGACCTGGTCACGGGCGTGTGGGTCGGCTACGACACGTACGAAGTCCCCATGGACAAGTACGAGACGGGCGGCCACACCGCGCTGCCCATCTGGCTCGACTACATGCAGCGGGCGCTCAAGGGAGTGCCGCAGCCCCAGTTCGATCCGCCCACCGAGAACATCGTCTGGGTGAGCATCGACCCGGAGAGCGGAAAGCGCGCGAACGATCTCACCCGGCAGCCGGTGCTGGTCGCTTACCTCAAGGGGACCGAGCCGGCCGACGAGACGCAGCCGACGCAGACCGGCGCGCCGCCTCCGTCGACGACGGCGGCGCAGGAAGCGCTGATCAAAGGCTTGTAAAGCGGCCTGGCCCAAGGTCGGAAAGTCCGAAAGTTTTGCGCCTGTGCACCGGCGCGTCTCTCTGTTACAACGGCTGCATGTTCGGTCTGTCGATGACGGAAGTCGTCATCATCCTGGGCCTCGCCTTGCTGCTCCTGGGCCCGGATCAGCTTCCGTCCATCGCGAAGACCCTCGGCAAGGGAATGCGCGAGATCCGCAAGGCGACGGACGATCTCAAGAGCACGTTCGATCAGGAGATGGTCCGGCTCGACGAGCCCGAGCCGCAGCGGTCGCTGCAGCCGGTGTCGCCCATCTCGACGGATCCGGCGGCTGCACGCGCGAGCGCCCGGACGACCGCTGCCGCGCCGCCCGACCCGGCGACTGCCCGCGCAGCGGCGAGGCGCGGAGCCAATGGGCCCGATGCGGCCGCCGCGGCGGCCCCGGAGGCCGCAACGGGCGCGGACGCACCGTCCCTGCGACTGGTCGCGCCCGAGGGCGTCGTCGCGCGCGAAGCGGCGAAGCTCGCGGCGAACAACCTCGTCGAGCCCCCGCCCGGGTCGGATGAGCCCGCACCCGCGCCGCCGCCGGACGAGGGCATCAAAGGCGCGCAGTGAGCACCGCAGCGCTCCCCAAGCCGGCCACGCCGGAAGGGCCGGAAGACGACATCCACCTCACGCTGCGAGAGCACCTGCTCGAGCTGCGCAAGCGGCTCAAGTGGGCGGTGTTGTTCATCGGCCTCGGGTTCGTCGCCTCGTACCACTGGTCGCAGGAAATCTTCCACTTCCTCATGCGCCCGGTCTTCGCGGCGCTGCCGGAGGGGGAGAAGGCCCTGCACTTCTCGAGCAGCGTCGAGCCGTTCTTCATCTACTTGAAGGTGGGGCTCTACGCGGGGTTGTTCGTCGCGCTGCCGGCGGTCCTTTGGCAGATCTGGGCGTTCGTCGCGCCCGGCCTGTATCGCCGCGAGCGCCGCAAGATCGTGCCGTTCGTAGCGGCTGCCACGGTCTTCTTCCTCGGCGGCGCCGCGTTTTGCTACCTCGTCATCCTCCGCCCGGCGTTCGACTTCCTCATCAACAGCGCAGGTCCCGACATCAAGCCGGTGCTGATGATGGACGCGCAGCTGAGCCTGGTGATGACGCTGCTGCTCGCCTTCGGGATCATCTTCGAGCTGCCGCTGGTGCTGACCTTCCTCTCGATGATCGGCATCGTCGACCACAAGTTCCTCGGCAAGTACCGCCGCCACGCCATCGTGCTGAACGTCATCCTGGCGGCGATCATCACGCCGACCGGCGATCCGGTGAACCTCGCGCTGATGGCGATCCCGATGGTGCTCTGCTACGAGCTGGGCGTCATCGGTGCGCGAATCTTCCGCAAGAAGGACGCGCAGCCGCGGTTCACCGTCCAGACATGATGGCCACGTCCCGCGCCGGGCTCGCGCTGCTGCTGCTCGTTGGCTGTTCGTCGTCCGCCGTGCGCGGTCCCACTGCTCCAGCCGCGCCGGCTCCGACTTCCGCCGATCGCGCGTTCGCGGAGCTCTCGCAGCATTTCCTCGACGACTACCTGCGCCTCTCGCCGACCGACGCCACGCAGGCGGGCGATCACCGGTACGACGGGGCCTGGCCCGACGTCACCGCGCAGGGCGACGAGGTGCTGCGCGCGTTCTTGGACCACACGCGCGCGCAGCTCGCCGCGATTCCCAAGGACCAGCTCGGGCAACAGAACCGGATCGACGCGCAGCTCCTCGAGGATCAGATCGCGTCCACGCTGTACTCGCAGACGGAGCTGCGGCCGCGCGACACGAACCCGCTGTTCTACACGACGCTGATCGGCGACGGCCTCGATGCCCTCGTCACGCGCAACTTCGGCACGCCGGCGTCGCGCGCACGCAGCCTGCGCGGCCGCCTCGACGGCGTCGGCGCGGTCGTCGCCGCCGCGAGGCAGCGGCTGGCGCACGCACCCAGGATCAACACGGAGACCGCGATCAAACAGAACGCCGGGTTGATCGGGCTCGTCGAGTCGGAGCTTTCGCGGCGCTTCCCCGATCAGCCGGACGTCGCCACGGCATCGAAGCGCGCCGCTGCCTCGCTGCGCGAATTCCAGACCTTCCTCGAGAAGGACCTGCTGCCCCGCTCCGACGGCTCGTTCCGGCTGGGCCGCGACAAGTTCGCCAGGAAGCTCGCGCTCGTGCTCGAGGACGACGTCGACATCGACGCCATCGCCGCCGGCGCCCGCGCGCTGCTCGCCAGGACCCAGGCTGAGATGGTCGACACCGCCCGGCAGATCTGGGCCGAGGAGAAGAAGCCGCTGCCGGCCCTCGAGACACAGGCGCAGCAGAAGGCATTCGTCAAGACGGTCCTGGACTACGTGGCGCAGGACCGTCCGACCAACGCGACGATCGTCGGCGATGCCAGGCAACTGCTCGCCAAGGCGACGGCGTTCGTGCGCGACCACGACCTCGTCCGCGTGCCACCCGAGCCGGTCGAAGTCATCGAGATGCCCGAGTACCGCCGCGGCGTCGCGGCTGCGTATTGCGAATCGTCGGGGCCGCTCGAACGGACCCCGGAGACTTTCTTCGCGATCTCGCCTACGCCGTCGGACTGGAGCCGCCAGCGCGCCGAATCGTTCTATCGCGAGTACAACCACGCGATGCTCGCCGAGCTCGTCGTCCACGAGGCGATGCCGGGGCACTACTTGCAGCTCATGCACAACAACCAGTTCGCGTCGAAGCTGCGGGCCGTCTTCGGGAGCGGCCCCTTCGTCGAGGGCTGGGCCGTGTACGCCGAGTGGGTGATGGCCGACAAGGGCTTCGGCGGTCCGCGCGTCAAGCTCCAGCGCCAGAAGATGGTGCTGCGCCTCGCCGCCAACGCGATCCTCGATCACGACATCCACGCCGGCCAGATGGACGAGAAAGAGGCGCTCGCGCTCATGCAGGGCGAGGCGTTTCAGGAGGAGGGCGAGGCTGCCGGCAAGTGGACGCGCGC
>Ga0114129_10001539_pt1 | contig 31268 bp, 35 predicted proteins | sample RhiMetdeltSRZDD1_FD_80071 | JGI IMG/M metagenome (GOLD analysis project Ga0114129, IMG submission 80071) | Populus rhizosphere microbial communities from Tennessee, USA - Rhizosphere MetaG P. deltoides SRZDD1 (version 2) (version 2) | ecosystem: Host-associated > Plants > Roots > Rhizosphere >...
CGCCGAGCTTCGAGAGATTCACCACGCCGGGCAGCGTGCCGTACTCGTAGAGCGAGCGCGCGGAGGGATCGGTCTTGAGGTCATGCGCGATGTCGTCGGCGGCCTGCATGACACCGCGCGGATCGGCGGCACGCAGCGCCTTCGTGCCCTTCACGATCGCGACGGCCTTGAGCTTCTTCTTGCCCATGACGGCGCCGACGCCGTTCTTCGACGCGACGTGGCCGTAGTCGCCCTGAATCGCCGCGAAGCGTACGAGGTGCTCGCCCGCCGGCCCGATCGAGTAGACGGACAGCTGGTGTCCGACCAGGCCGAGGTCGCGGCTGAGCGCATCCTGCGTTTCCCACGTGTCCTTGCCGACGTAAGGCTTGGCGTCACGGATCTCGACACGGTCGTCGTCGATGTAGAGATAGACCCAGTCTTTTCCCTGCCCCTGGATCACGATCGCGTCGTAGCCGCAGTACTTCAGATTCGTGCCGAAGAAGCCGTTGGCCTGGGTCGAGGTGGGTCCGTTGGTGAGCGCACCGATCGTGACGACGGTGAGCCCGCCCGTTCCCCACACCGGCAGGCCGGCGAGCGGACCGGTGCCGAGCACGAGGCGGTTGTCGGGATGGTCCCACGAGACGTTGCCTTTGCCCTTCCGTGTCTCGCGAAAGAGGATCATCGCGCCGAGCCCGGCGCCGCCGAGCAAGTCGCGCATCTGGTCGGGCGTCCACGGCTCGGCCCACGTCTTTCGCTTCGTGAGATCCACTCTCAAGATCTGTCCGGCGTAGCCGCCGGGCAGCGCGGGCTGGGGCTTGCCGACCTGTCGGGGAGCGCTGAGGGTCACAGGACTCATACGGCCACCGGGGTCTCACCGGGCGCCTTCGACGGGCGGCCCAGCACGGTTTCGGGAAGCAGCGTGCCGGCGGTGCCGGCCGCGATGTATGCGGTCTTCACGTCGAACGGATGCGACTTCAGATACTCCTTGAAGCGGCCCAGCGGCACACCTGTCTGTACCAGCCCTTTGAGCATGCCGACGTCATTCGTCGTCCACACGTCGCCCGAGCGTCCGATGATGATGGCGCCCGTGAGGCGATCGCCGGTGAACAGCAGCTTGCGGTAGGCCGATCGATCGCGCTTGACGCCGCTGATCACTTCCGCTCGCGCATCGTCCCAGGCGCCGAAGGAGGCGGCGTCGAGGTGACAGACCTCGACGATATTGATGATGAGCGAGCCCTTGTAGGCCACGTCTCTGCCCGCCATGTTGGCGGCGACCACGCGTCCGTGCTCCTGGGCCGTCGGCTCGATGGCGTGCACCGCGGGCTCTCCGGAGACGAGATCGCGGCCCTCCGCCACGTCGCCCCCCGCGTACACGGTGGGGACGCTGGAGCGCAGATGATCGTCGACGACGATGCCGCGATTGATCCGCACGCCGGCGTCCTTGAGCCAGTCGAGGTTCGTCTTGATGCCGGTGGCCATGATCACGACGTCGCAGACGAGGTCCGCGCCGGAGGCGAACTTCAGCCGCTTCTTGCCGCGCGCGCCCTCGATGCGCGTGAGCTTGACGTTCGTGCGGATGGTCACGCCATGCGCCTCGAGCCAGTCCTCGACGACCTTCGCGCCTGCGTCGTCGACCATCCGCGGCAGAATGCGTGGCGCCAGCTCCACGATCGTCAGCTTCGCGCCCAGCGCCAGGATCGAGTTGAGGATCGTGAACGAGATGAAGCCGGCGCCGACCATGACCACATGGCTGCCGTGCTTGATCGAGGCGATCACGCCGCGGCACTCGTCGAGCGTCCAGAACGAGTGCACGTTCGGTCCGTCGGCGCCGGGCACGGGCGCACGCACCGGCGATGATCCCGTGGCGACGAGGCAATCGTCGTACTCGATCCGCGTGCCATCGTCGAGCGTGCAGACGCTCGTCTTCACGTCCAGACCCGTCGCGCGGCGGCCGACGTGTGTCTTCACCTTCCACTGGGCGAGCAGGGCGGCACTCGCGGTGAAGACGTGGCTCTCGGCGATCGAGCGATCGAGGTAGTACGGCAGCACCATCCGCGAGTACGGCTTCTCGGCGCTCACCAGGGTGATCTCCGAGGCCTCCCGCTCCTCCTCACGGATCGTCCGCATGGCGTTCATGCCCGCGGTGCCGCCGCCGATGATCAGATGGCGACGCGGCATCAGCGGCGCCCTCCGTTCACGACGAGTACGTGCGAGGCGCGCTCGCGCGCGAAGTCGTGAAGCCAGTCCGCCGTCGGCACCTCGTCGTATTCGATGGCGGCCGTCGGGCACGCGTGCGCGCACGCGGGATCGCCGCCGCAGAGATTGCACTTGAACGCCTTGCGCGTCGACGGGTCGTAGAACATCGTCCCGTACGGACACGCGACCGTGCAGAGCTTGCAGCCCACGCACCGATCGTCGAGCACGTCCTTGGCGCCGGCGACGTTGATGGTGATGGCGCCGACGGGGCACGCCGTCATGCACCAGCCTTCCGCGCACTGTGTGCACGTGTAGGGCGCGTACGACGTATGGCCCTCGAATGGCGAGACACGAATGACGGATTTCGCCGGCTGAAACGCGCCGACCTGCATGTAGGAGCAGGCGATCTCGCAGCGCAGGCAGCCGGTGCAGCGCTCCGGCGTGATCTTGAGAACTTTCACCGTTTCTTCTTCCCCCGTCCCCTGCCGCTGCCCTCCAGCCGCGCGATGAACTCGTCGAGCGGAATGGCGGCCATGGTCATTCCCGCTGAGCCGCCGCGCGCGCCCAGCTCTACCGACACACGGGAGATGGTCGCGTTGTCCGGCGCCTCCACGATCGTCACGAAGTCGTACGGCCCGAGCACGGCGTACTGCGCTACCACGCGCGCGCCCATTCGACGCACATCGGCGTTGACCTTGCGGATCCAGCCAGGCCGCTCGCGAAGGACCTTCCGCCCGGACTCCGACAATGTGCTGAGCATGACGTACAGACTCACGGCGGGTCCTCCTTCGATGCTCGTGGCCGCGCGAACGCGCGCCAGTATAGCACGCGGTTCGCGCCTCTTTTGGCACGGCAAGGCCCTGAAACGGGCGACCGTAGCGACTGCAGACGATTTCATGATCGCTGCGATCTCGCACGCACGCCGCGCACGCTCTCGCGCGGTTGTGGTGTGGCACGTGGCTTGCCGCAGATCCTCGGTATGGTCGCTCGCCCCCGCATTCCGGCTCTGCTGGCCGCGCTGCTCGCACTGGGCGGCTGCGCCACCTCGACGCGCACGGCAAAGATGGGCCCCCTCCCCACCGGTCCGTTGGTGACCCTGATCGTGAGCGACGACCGCGCCGTCGTCGAGCGCGAATGCCGCGAGGTGCCGGCGCTCGGCCCGGTGCTCGGCTGCTCCATCTGGGAGACGGTGCAGCCGGATGGGAAGACCGATGTGAAGATGATGAAGGTCGTGCGCTACACCGACACGATGCCGTCGGCGCTCGCGCTCGAGATCGACGCCCACGAGCTCTGCCACGTCGTCGCCGCGCTACAGCCGATCGACGATCCCTGTCACGTCGGCAATGACGGCGTCATCCGCGCGGGCGATCCGAACGCCCGCGGCATGACCCGCTAGTTCATCGAGTTGGGGGACCCCAACGGCTTCCCCCAAACCCCCTCACTCACGCGTGGGCTGTCATTTTGAGTTGGGGGACCCTGCGGCTTCCCCCAAACCCCCTCGCTCACGCGTGGGCTGTCACCGTCCCTAATCAAACGGGCGCGTCTGCTCCTGACGGTTTGAGGAACACGTAGACACTCGTGAAGTCGCGGCGACCCAGGCCGTGCGACGACGCGAGCCGAAGAACTTGCTGCGCCGCCGGCGCCACCACCACCGGCACTCGCAGCTCGCGCGCGGCGTTCACGGCCAGGCCGAGATCCTTCGCCATCAGGTCAGTCATGAATCCCGGGGCGTAGTCGTTCGACGACGCGGACTTCGCCACCAGGCCCGGCACCGGATGCATGAACTGCATCACCCAGGTGTTCCCCGACGACTTCGAGATGACATCGGTCAGGATTCGAGCGTCGACGCCGAAGCCTTCGGCGATCCGGAACGCCTCAGAGACGGCGACGGCCGACACGCCGGCGATCAGGTTGTTGCAGAGCTTGGCCACTTCTCCACTGCCGACGGCGCCGACGTGGATCACGTTCGCACCCATGGCCGACAGCGCCGGCCGCGCGTCTTCGACGTCGCGCGCCTCGCCGCCCACCATGATGGCCAGCGTTCCGTCCTCCGCGCGGGGAACGCCGCCGGAAACGGGCGCGTCGATGAACCGCACGCCCTTGGCAGCGAGCGCCTCGGCGACGCGGCGTGAGACGCTCGGGTCGATCGTCGACATATCGACGCAGAGCCGGCCGCGCGTGAGCCCCTCCGCGATACCGTTCTGAGCGAGGTAGGCCGCCTCGACGTGCGACGACGAGGGCAGCATCGTAATGACAAGGTCGCTGCGCCGCGCGGCGTCGGCGCCGGATTCCGCGCGCGTGGCGCCGCGCTTCTCGGCGTTGGCGAGCGCGGCCGGCACGACGTCGTATGCGATGACACCGAATCCCTTCTTGACCAGGTTGCCGAGCATCGGGGCGCCCATCGTGCCCGTTCCGACGAATCCCACGTTCATCGTGACTCTCCTTGTGCCGGCCGAAGGCCGTCAGGCATGATCACGGTCCATGTCCGCGGCGTCAAGTCCCGCGCGCCTGCGTGGTCTCGCGCTCATCGCGCTCGCCGCCGTCTCCTGGGGCACCACGGGCGCGGTGACGACACTGCTCGTGCGTCACGCGGGCGCGAGGCCGCTCGTCGTCGGCGCCTCGCGCATGCTGGTCGGCGCCGTGCTGTTGGTCGGCGCCGCGATCGTGTGGCGCCGGCAGGCGATATCGCTGGCGGACGCGCTGAGGGGCCCGACCAGGCGCGAGGCGTGGCGCTGGCTCGCACTCGGCGCGTGCATGGCCGCGTTCCAGGTGACGTACTTCACCGCGGTGACGCACGCCGGGATCGCGGTCACGGCGGTCGTGGCGATCTGTTCGGCGCCGCTGATGATCGCTGCGCTCGCAGCCACGCTGCTCGGCGAGCAGCTCACGCCGCGCCTCATCGCGGCGCTCCTGCTCGGCGTCGCCGGCACCGCGCTTCTCGTGGCGGCGCCGGTGACGGGGACGACGGCGCCGCGCCCCCTCAGCGGTGTGCTGCTGGCGCTCGGCGCAGGGCTCGCGTACGCGCTGTACGTGGTGATGGCGAAGAGCGCCGTCGCGCGAACGCCGCCGTTGCTGGTGAGCGCGCTGACGTTCGCCGTCGCCGCGATCTTGATGGCTCCGGCATTGATCACGCCCGGCACGGGGAGCCAGCTCGCACGCGGCTGGCCGGGATTGGTCTATCTCGGCGCAGTGGCGACAGCGGCCGCGTACGCGCTCTACACGACAGGGCTGCGATCGGTCTCGGCGTCGTCGGCCGGCGTGGCGTCGCTGCTCGAGCCGCTCACGGCCGCGCTCCTGGGCGTCGTGCTGTTCGGCGAGCGTTTCGGCGTTGCGGGGTGGGCGGGGGCGGTGCTGCTATTCGTCGGGCTCGTGCTCGTGGTCGCGGCGGAGCCGCGCTGACGGCGATCGCTCCGACGTCGCGCGACGCTCAGGGCATCGAGACCGTTGTCGAATCTCCGGCCGTCGCGATGTTGAAGATACCGGTCGCCGTGTCCGAGGTGTAGGCATACGCCGACCAGCCCGAGGGAGCCGTCGGTATATTGCTCATGAACGGACCTGCCGGCTGGCCTAGACTGTTGGTCACGGTGCTGGTCAGATCGTCGAGCGCGAGCGGAAGCACCGTCATGTGCGCCGAGTAGATGGTGACGGCAGAGGCGAGCGCGCGCGCATCAGCCTGGGCTTTCGCGATTCGAGCCCGCTGCTGGGTGTTCGCGTAGAGCGGGACCGCAATCGCGCACAGGATTCCGATGATGGCCACGACGATCAGCAGCTCGATGAGCGTGAAGCCCGATTCTCGCCGTCGCACTGGAGTCCCCTTCCCAGTCCGCCAAAGCCCGGCGGCCGTCGGACGGCGATAGTGCAGAGGCGATGCCATGACGCCGATGCGCGACAAATCAACGACTTCAGAGTCCACGGCGCCATGCGATCGCCCTTCGTCGAGGTCGAATCTTGTCAGAGACTGACGGAAATGGTCAGTCGACGGCAACTCGAATCTGGCGGCTCACCGCCCGGCTGAAGGTGCAATTCGGTACCACCGCGGAATGCTTGCCGGATCCTCCGGCGACCAGGACATAGACGTCTTCCGGCGACGGCACCTGCGGCATGAGGGCGCTCGGATCCGTCACGGCATTCATCCAGGCCGGCCAGTCGTGCATCCCCCACATGCCCGCGAGCTTCAGGCGGCCGAGCGGCAGGCGCGCCTGCTCGTACACGAATCGCTGCACGTCCGCGCGCGTGAGGCCCTCATCGGCGATGGTCCGCGCATGCTCGGGTCCGAGCACCACCAAGAGTTGGCTCTGCGAGAAATACCATCCGACGTTGGAGCCGAGCGACACGGCAGTGTCGCAGACCGTCGTCAGGATGCCGGCGGCCGTCGTCGAGACGTGGTCGTTCACGTTGTGCGGCGGCTCGCCGCCGTACACCGTCACCGTGTCGCCGCCGGCCATCGGTCCCCACGGCGAGGCGGCCTCGTTCTCGGCGATGCAATACGAGAACTTCGCGGGGCTGCCCTGCGTGGCCATGTCGTAGCGCCCCGGCCACGCGCCGCCGACGTTCAAGAGGATCAGACGAATCGCGCGGCCGATCGTGGCGTTGGCGCGAAATCCGGGGCCGAAGCAGCCGCTCCCGCCGTGCAGTCCGAGCTCACGGCCGTACGGGCCGTTGACGATGAGCAGCGGCGCCACGGGATGGGTCGTCGCCTGCACGCCATAGAGGTTGAACGCGCGATCGAGCATCGCTTCGACCGCGGCGACGATGATCGGAAACGCGCGCGGCTCGCAGCCCGCCATGACGGCGTTCACCGCGAGCTTTTCCAGCGTCACCTGGCGCCAGAGCGGCGGCATCATCCCGAGACTCTTGGCCCCGTCGCGGCCACCGAGCATGAGCTTCACGCGCTCCTCGGTGGGCGCGACGATCGGAAGGCCGTCTCCCCAATTGCGTGAGGAGAATTCTTCGAGGATGGCGATGGGGTCGTCGGGGATGGTTATTGTAGCGGGGTCCGCGAGCACGGCTTGGTTCGCAGGTGGCCTGCTCGAGGTGTCCGTGGCTCCGATCGCCCGATCTCTCGTTCCGGCGCTGTCACTCGTTCCGGCGCCAGCAACCAGCGCGCTCAGCTGCTCGAAGGCTTGCTGCGCGCGGCGCGCGATCGCCTCAGGGCGCTCGCCGCCGAGCGGGTGCTCGACGATGAGCAACGGCAGCGCGGACACGCCCTGCGCGCCCATCTCGCTGACCGCGAGTCCCTGGAACGCCGTCGTCCCGATGAGGCCGGCGGGGGTTCCGCGCTTCGCCAACGCGATCGTGTCGTGGAGACTCCACGACGTGCACGACCCTCAGTCCGCGGAGCCGGCGAAGACGACGTCGCACGCCTTCGCCAGCTCGTCGATCAGCTCCGGTGATGCGGGCGTCGAGGCATTGGCCTTCTTGCGGTGGACGACGGCGGCCACGCCGTAGCGCTCGCGCAACAACGCGCCGAGATCGCCGACCAGACGATCGAAGTTGGACTTGGTGTTGTCGAGAAAGCCGACGGTACGGCCGCTCCAGCTCTGCGGCAGCGATGGCACGGGCACCGTCTGCGCTTTCATGAGGCCGACAGGGCTCAACACGCGGATCTGCGTCATGACGTCTCCTCTATTTCTTCTTCAAGCCGGTGGAGCGCGTGAGCAGGCGTCCGATGTTTTCGTGCAGCTCGGTGAGCATCGAGCGTTTGACGCGCAGGATGACGGACTCCACCGGCTCGGTGCTGCCGACCTTGTGGATGACGAGCGTGCCCGTGAATTCCTCGGCGCGCTCGTCTGTTGCGGCGAGCCCGCGCAGCTGCAGGAACTCCCACGTGTCCGCCATGGCGGCCATCTTACAATACGCGACCGATGGTCATCGCCGTGGACGTCGGCACGTCGTCCGCTCGCGCCACCGGCTACGCCGCCGACGGACGGCCCGTCCGCGGTCTGCATCACCAGGTGCGCTACGAGCCGCGTGTGACGGGCGACGGCGGGGTGGAGCACGAGCCACGAGGGCTCCTCGACGCCGTCGCCACGTGCCTCGATGCCGTGTGCGCGCGCGCCGGCCGCGCCACCGTGCGCGGTGTGGCGGTCTCCACCTTCTGGCACGGCCTCTGTGGCTTCGACGCGGGCGGCGGCGCCGTCACGCCGATCTACATGTGGGCCGACTCGCGCAGCGCCCGCGACGCGGGGCTGCTTCGCGACGCGCTGGACGAGGCCGCGTTGCACACGCGAACCGGCTGTCACCTGCACTCGTCGTACTGGCCGGCCAAGCTGCGCTGGTTCGCTCGCGAGCATCCCGCCGAGATGCGGCGCGTGGCGCGCTGGGGCTCGTTCGGCGAGTATCTCGAGACGACCATCTTCGGTGACGCCGCGACCAGCGTGTCGATGGCGTCGGCCACGGGCCTGTTCGATGCCGTCACGGGCGCCTGGGACGCCGAGGCGCTGGCGGCCGCCGGCGTCGAGTCGCGACAGCTCTTTCGCGTCGTGGATCGCGACGAATCGCGACGCGGCCTGCGCCCCGTGTGGGCCGCGCGCTGGCCCGCGCTGCACGCCGTGCCGTGGTTCCCCGCCGTCGGCGACGGCGCCGCGGGCAACGTCGGCTCCGACTGCATCGCCACCGATCGCATTGCGCTCAACGTCGGCACCTCGGCCGCGCTGCGCATCGCCACCGACGGCAGGCGGCCGCCACCGCGCGGCCTGTGGCGCTACGGTGTCGATCGACGGCGCCTGCTGCTGGGCGGCGCCACCTCCGAGGGCGGCAACGTCTACGCGTGGTGCCGCGAGACACTGCGGCTGCCCGACGACGAGACGCTCGAGCGCCGGCTGGAGGCGATGCCGCCGGACGGCCACGGCCTGACGATCCTGCCGTTCCTCGCGGGCGAGCGCGCGCCGGGGTGGCGTGGCGAGCGACGTGGCATCGTGGCCGGGCTGTCCTTGAGCACGGGCGCGCTCGAGATCGTTCACGCCGCGCTGGAGGCGGTCGCGCTTCGCCTGGCGCTCGTGTACCGTCTGCTGGCGCCGTACGCCGCGCACGAGCACGCGGTGATCGCGTCCGGCGGCGCGGTGACCCAATCGCGCGCGTGGACGCGCATGCTGGCCGACGCGTTCGGCCATCCGGTGACGTGGTCCCACGAGCCCGAAGCCACGAGCCGCGGCGCCGCGCTCCTCGCGTGGCAGGCATTGGGCGACATCTCCGATCTTGCGTCGGTGCGCGGGCCCCTTGGAGAGACGTTCGAGCCCGATCCGGCGCGCCACGCGCGCTATCGCGAGGCCCTCGATCGACAGCGCGCCCTCGACGAGAGGGTATGATCGTGTCCATGGACGCGTCGCTCGAGATCCGCATCGCCGACGATCCCGCCTCGCTCGCCGAGATCGCCGCGCATGAGATCGTGCGCGTCGCGCGAACGGCCGTCGCCGCGCGCGGGCGGTTCACGGTCGCGCTGGCCGGAGGATCCACGCCGCGCGTCACCTACCGACGGCTCGCGCAGCCGCCGCTCGCCGAGCAGATGCCGTGGGACCGTACCCTTGTCTTCTTCGGCGACGAGCGGGGGGTGCCGCCGAACCATGAAGACTCGAACTACGGCATGGCGCACACCGCCCTGCTCGCGCACGTGCCGATCCCACCCCAGCGCGTGTTCCGGATTCACGGCGAAGGCTCCGACCCTGACGCCGTGGCTGCGGACTACGCACGGGCTCTGGGCGAGGCCCTCGGCGTTCGCCGCGGAGAGATCCCGCGCCTCGATCTGATCCTGCTGGGGCTTGGCGTCGACGGCCACACCGCCTCGCTCTTTCCCGGCTCACCCGTGCTGAAGGAGACCTTCCGCACGGTCGCGGCCGTCCACGCGGCAGCGGCGAGCGTTCCGCAGCGGTTCACGCTGACATATCCCGTCCTCAATGCCGCCGCATGCGTCATCTATATCGTGTCGGGGGCGGAGAAGGCGAAGATCGTGAAGGCCGCGCTCGCCGACCACGCCACCGCCGTGCCCGCCGCCATGGTCCGGCCGTCCGAGGGGCGCCTGCTCTGGATGCTCGATCGCGCCGCGGCCGCTTCGTTGCCGCCACGGAGGACGCCCTGATGGAGCTCGGCTTCGTCGGTCTCGGTCGCATGGGCGGCAACATGGTCACGCGGCTCGCGCGCGCCGGACACCGCATCGTGGCGTGGGACCCGTCGCCCGACGCCGTCAAGCGCGCGCACGACAACGGCGCTGACGCCGCGGGCTCGCTCGTGCAGCTGGCGAAAGCGCTGCCGGCGCCCCGCGCGGTGTGGGTCATGGTGCCTGCCGGCGAGCCGACCGAGTCCACGGTTCAGGCGCTCGCCGGCGCGCTGGAGCGTGGCGACACGATCGTCGATGGCGGCAACACGAGGTGGAAGGACGACGTCCGCCGCGGCCGTGAGCTCGCGGAGCGCGGACTGCAGTACGTCGACGCCGGCACGAGCGGCGGCATCTGGGGGCTGCAGAACGGCTATTGCCTCATGGTCGGAGGCGACAAGGCAGCCGTCGATCGGCTGGCGCCGATCTTCACGGCGCTCGCGCCGCCGGACGGCTGGCTGCACGTCGGCGGCGTCGGTGCCGGACATTACGTGAAGATGATCCACAACGGCATCGAGTACGCGATGATGCAGGCGTACGCGGAAGGCTTCGAGCTCATGTCGGCGTCGGAGTACGGGCTCGATCTGCCGAAGATCGCCAAGCTCTGGAACCAGGGCTCGGTCGTCCGCTCGTGGCTGCTGGAGCTGACCGCGGCCGCGCTCTCCGCCGATCCGAAGCTCGAGCGTCTCCGCGCCTGGGTGGACGACTCCGGTGAAGGGCGCTGGACGGTCGAGGACGCCGTCGAGAAGGCGGTGCCGGCGCCGGCCATCACGGCGTCGCTGTTTGCGCGCTTCCGCTCGCGCCGCGACAATTCCTTCGCGGACCGGCTGCTCGCCGCGCTCCGCAACGAGTTCGGGGGCCATGCCGTACGCCGATGAGCCGTTCTCGCTCGTCATCTTCGGCGCGTCGGGCGACCTGACGCACCGCAAGCTCATCCCCGCGCTGTGGAGCCTCTATGCGGCGCGGACGCTGCCGGAGCCCTTTGCCATCGTCGGCACCGCCCGCAGCGAAATGTCCGACGACGCCTTCCGCGCGCGTGTGCGCGACGGCGTCACCCGCTTCGCGCGCCTGAAGATTCCCGCCCAGCACGTGTGGGATCGATTCGCGGGCAGCGTGAGCTACGTCGCCGGCGATCCGACGGTGCCCGAGCTCTACGGGCGGGTGAAGCAGCGGCTCGAGCAGATCGAGGCGGCGCACGGCGGGCCGCGCAACCGGCTGTTCTACTGCGCGACGCCGCCCAGCCTCTACGACGACATCGTGGCGAACCTCGGCGCCGCCGGGCTCGGCCGGGTCGAAGGGGGATGGACGCGCATCATCGTGGAGAAGCCGTTCGGTCGCGACCTCGAGAGCGCGCGTGCCCTCAATCGGCAGATCACGAGGGTCTTCGACGAGGAGCAGGTCTACCGCATCGATCACTATCTGGGCAAGGAGACGGTCCAGAACATTCTCGTCTTCCGCTTCGCGAACGGGATCTTCGAGCCGCTGTGGAATCGCAACCACGTGGCCGAGGTACAGATCACGGTGGCGGAGACGATCGGCGTCGAGGGCCGTGGCTCCTACTACGAAGAATCCGGCGCCCTGCGCGACATGGTGCAAAACCACATGCTGCAGCTGCTCTGCCTCATCGCGATGGAGCCGCCGGTGACCTTCGACGCCGGTCCTGTGCGCGACGAGAAGAACAAGGTCATGCACGCGATCCGCCCGATCGACTCCGCGAAGGTGGACGACGTCGCGCTGCGCGCGCAGTACGGGGCCGGGTACGCGGACGGCAAGGCGGTGCCCGGCTACCGCCAGGAAAAAGGAGTGAAGCCGGATTCGACGACCGAGACCTATGCGGCGCTGAGGCTCGAGATCGACAGTTGGCGCTGGGCGGGTGTGCCGTTCTACCTGCGGACCGGCAAGCGGCTGGCCAAGCGGGTGAGCGAGATCGCGATCCGCTTCCGACGCACGCCGCACATGATCTTCCGTCGCGATCCCGCCGGCGTGGAGCCCGACCTGCTCGCCATCCGCATCCAGCCCGACGAAGGCATCTCACTGACCGTCGTCGCCAAGGAGCCCGGGCCGGACCTCAAGCTCGCGCCCGTCACGCTCGACTTCAAGTACGGCGAAGTATTCGGCGGCGAGCCGCCGGAGGCGTACGAGCGCCTGCTCCTCGACGCGATTCACGGTGACGCCACGCTCTACGCGCGTGGCGATTGGGTCGAGCACGCGTGGGCGCTGCTCGAGCCGGTGCTGGAGGCGTGGAGCCGCACGCCGGCCGCGCTGCCGACCTACGAAGCCGGCTCGTGGGGGCCGCCGGAGGCCGATGGGTTCATCAGCCGCGACGGCGGGGCCTGGCGCCGTCCGTAACACAGTGGTCGCTGTCGTCGTCCTCGCCGCCGCGGCCACGGCCGGCGCCGCCGGCCGCGAGGCGACCGACAAGGCCGCTCGCGTCCCGCGATTCGCCGACTATCCGGCCGGGGCGGTCTTCCATGGAACGCCCGCGGCGCCCGACTTCAAGCGCAACCCCGCAGCGGAGCCCTTTGCCCCAGAGCTTCGCGAAGGCGCTCGGCGGGGACCCAACTTCGCCGGTTACCTCCGCGTCGTGGAGTGGAGTTGCGGGACGAGCTGTCGACGGTGGATGGTCGTGAACGCCAAAAACGGGCGTATCCACGATTCACCGGAGCCGGCGTTCAGCCTCGAATATCAGCTGAACAGCCTGCTGCTCGTCGTGAACACCGTGGGGCGCTTCACGGCGGCCGATCCGCCCGTCGGCGTACCGATCGCGAAGTATTACGTCTGGCGCAACAGCCGGCTCGAACTCATCGACACGCGCGCGATGAGAGACACGCGCCCGGCGCCTTCCCGTTAGCGCTTCACATCCGTCCCGCTAGCGCGAGGAGGCGGCGGGATTATTCGGCGACTGCAAGATTCGCGCGGTCGTGTACTCGGCGTACGTGAACCAGCCCATCCACCCCTCCCAGAGCACCACCTGAAGGGACGTCCCCTGTTTCTCGTAGACCTGGTTGATGCCGTGCTGGGCGGTCTTGGTGGTGTTCAGGTGCTTCCAGCCGTTCGCTTCGAGCGTGGCGCGGGTGGCGACGGCGAGGCTTTCGATCTCGATCCGGCCGCGGTAGACCTCTCGGGCCGCCTGGACGGTCGGCGTCTCGATGGCTATGGAGTCACCACTCTGGTAGCCCATGCCTTTCGCCACCGGGATGTCCTCGAACTGACTCTTGACGACTCGCGGCGGATTCGTAGCGCACGCACTCAACGCGAGGGCAGCGGCTGCGACGACGGCGACACGCATGTTAGTCATGTGCGAAATCCTAGCAGCGGGTCTGCGGTCGACCAAAGAAAAAATGCGATCGAGCAGGAATTGATCAGGGGAGGCGAATCAGCCGAGCGAAATCTGCCTCGACGGCCCGCGCCACCTCGCTCACCTGCTCGGGCAGGAGGTCTTCATCGAGGAGCAGCACGACGATGGCGCGTCCCCGTTTGGTTCGGCGCCCGACGTGCATCGACGCGATGTTCACGTTCAACCGACCGAGGATCGAGCCGATCCGCCCCACCATGCCGGGCCGGTCCTCGTACGAGATGACGAGGATATAGCCCGCCGGCGTGAACTCGATGTGCAGGTCGCGCAGCTGGACGATCCGCGGCTGGCCGTCGAACACGGTGCCCGCGATGAGCTTGCTGCCCTCGGCGGTCTGCGTCGACACGGTCAGCACGCTCTTGTACGCGCCCGTCGACTCCGTTCGCTCGATCGCCACTTCCACGCCCCGCTCGCGCGCCACGAGGTGGGCGTTGACCAGGTTGACCGGTCCCGCCGTCACGGGATCGAGCAGGCCGGCCAGGACCCCTCGGGCGAGGAGCTCGGGATCGGTGTCAGCGATCGCGCCCGCCACCGTGACTTCGACGCGCGCGAGGTGCTCGGGATCCAGCTGCACGCAAAAGCGGCCGAGGACCTCGGCGAGCGCGACGAACGGGCGCAGCTCCTCCACCGTCGTCGCGTCGGAGACGGGGATATTGACGGCGTGCTCGACGAGCGCGCCGTCGCGGAACGCCACAAGCTGACGCGCGACGTCCACGGACACGTTCACCTGGGCTTCGGCGGAGTTGGCTCCCAGATGAGGCGTCACGACCACGCGCGGATGGGTGATGAGCCGGCGCAGCGTGTCCGAGCGCGGCGGTTCCTCGCTCCAGACGTCGATGGCCGCTCCGGCCACGTTACCGCTCTCAAGCGCCGCCAACAGGTCCGACTCCACCACAATGCCGCCGCGCGCGCAGTTGACGACGCGCGCTCCGGGCCTCAGCAGGGCGAGCTCGCGGGCCCCCGCCATGCCCTCGGTCTCGGCCGTCAGAGGCACGTGGAACGTGACGATGTCAGCCTCGCCCAGCAGCGTGTCGAAGTCCGGCACGAGCCGCGCCCCGACGTCGCGTGCGCGCGCCTCGGGAATGTACGGGTCATAGACCAGCAGGCGCGCCGGCTCGAAGCCGCGCAGCCGCGCGGCCACGCGCGAGCCGACCTTGCCGAGGCCGACGATGCCGAGCGTCTTGCGGTACAGTTCGGCGGCGTAGATCGAGCGGTCCCATTCCAGGGTCTTGAGCCGCGCGTGTGCTTCGGGAATGCGTCGCACCAGCGCCAGCAGCATGCCGATGGTGTGCTCGGCGGCCGATACGACGTTACCGTGCGGCGCGTTGACGACGACCACGCCCCGTCGGGAGCAGGCGTCGACGTCGATGTTGTCGACGCCGACGCCAGCGCGCCCGACGATGCGCAGGCGCGGCGCACGATCGAGCAGGGTCGCGGTCACCGCCGTCGACGACCGCGTCACCAGCGCTTCGCAGTCGCTGAGCGCCTCAGCCAGCGCCTCGGGCGTCGGCTTCATCAGCTGCCGTATGTCGAAGCCGTGCTCGGTGAGATACGCGATGCCCTCGGGGGCGATCGCGTCGATGACGACCGTTCGCACGTCAGCCCTGGATGGAGTAGCCGCCGTCCACGGCGATGGCGGCGCCCGTCACGAAATCCGAGGCAGCGCTCGCCAGGAACACGGCGATGCCCGACATGTCGTCGATCGTTCCCCAGCGCTTGGCGGGCGTGCGGCGCAGCACGTTCTCGTTCAGCCCCGGCACCTCGCGCTTGGCCGCCGACGTCAGATCGGTTTCGATCCAACCCGGCAGCACCGCATTGACTTGAATGTTGTCCGCCGCCCATGCGCTGGCCATCGATTTGGTCAGCTGCACGATGCCGCCCTTCGATGCGGCGTAGGCCGGAGCGAACGACGCTCCGAAGATCGACATCATCGAGCCGATGTTGATGACCTTGCCGCCGCCCGCCTGCTTCATCAACGGGTACGCGGCGTGTGAGCAGAGGAACGCGGATGTGAGGTTCGTATCCAACACCCGATGCCATTCGCCGAGCGTGTACTCGTGGATCGGCTTGCGGATATTCGTCCCGGCGTTGTTGACCAGAATATCGAGACGGCCAAAGCGCTCGCGCGTCGCGCTCATGAGTCGCGCCACCGCCGCCTCGTCGGTCACGTCGACGCTCACCGCCAGCGCCGCCCCCCCCAACTTCTCGAGCTCGACCACCGCTTGGCGCGACTTATCCACATTGCGCGCCGCGACCACGATGCCCGCACCCGCCGTGGCAAGACCACGCGCCATTCCGAGCCCAATCCCGCCGTTGCCGCCTGTCACGATTGCTACGCGTCCCTTTAGATCGAACACCTCGCGCCTCCTCACGCTGTAATCGTTACATCGGAGCGCAGGCTGACTTGTAGTTCTTGCACTCCTGGGTAGCGGTCGCCACAGCACGCCATCAATTGGCGTGAACTTTCGCCCCCACGCCTGTGGCACGAGGGCTGCACTTCCACGCGCCCGATAGAGGCTCGTCGACCGCCGACGGAGGTTACCTCAATGATCACCGACGTTCGACTCTTTCGTCGCGGTCACTCCGCCGCCGCGCATCCTACCCCACCGATCTGGTGCTTCGTGCTCGCGGGGAGGCTGGGCCGCCGCGGGTCCGCCGGGCTCGATCGCGCGCTAGACCGTGCGAGGCGGCTGGCTCCCGCCGATCGTGTCATGGCCGTCGTCTCGCGCGACTCGACGGCTCGCGGCGCTGCGCTCGACCCCACGGCGGATAGCGAGACGATCGTGCAGCCGGTCTACCGCGGCAGCGCCGCCGAGCTGTTCCTGCCCGCGTTGCTCGTCGCGCGCCGTGATCCGGACGCCGTGATCCTGGCGTTGCGCGCCGACGAGATGCACGACGGCCCCGTCGCGCCATGCCTGGCGCGCGCGGTTCGCGCGGTCCGAGTCCGACCGCAGCTCACGGTCCTCGTCGGCACTCGGCCGCGAACGGCGCTGCCGTCCGACGGCTTGGTCGAGCCGGGGCCGCCGTTGCCGGACGTGGAGGATCCCCACCTCCTTGCGGTCCGACGCTTCGTGTACGAGGTGCCCAGCGGCCGTTCGGGTCGCGACCTTCTCGCTCCTGCGGCGCTCGCGGCGCGTGTCGGCGCCCTGGTGGCGCTCGGGCGACGATACATCCCAGAGGTGCTCGAGACGCTCGAGCCCCTCGAGGACGTGGCCGACGCGGCGGAGGCGACGATCCTCAGCGAGGCGGTGTACGAGTGCATGCCGTATGCGAGCCTGTCGCGCGAGTTTCTCGAGCGGCTCCCGGACTTGGCGGTCCTGCCGGTTCCCGACGCGCTTCGCGAAGTGGGCGATGCCGTCGCCTCCCTCGCCTCGTGACGTGACGTCCCTCGCCCAGGTCACAGCGCTCAGGCTCCGCCGCCGATCCGGCCCTCGTGCGGCCTGGATACCGACCAAGATTCCCGTCAGCGTGGCGCCCTCGTGGGCTCTCGGCCTTGGCCTCACTGCGTGGACCGTTGGCGACGCGCTCTTGCCCGATGCCGTTCCCGACCGCTCGATCGCTGCGTATGCCGCCGGGGCGGTCGGCACAGCGGCCGTGCTGGCGCTGACGCTGGCGTTCCATGAGACGGCGCATGCGCTGGCCGCGGCACGCGCGGGGCTTGGCGTGCGAGGCATGACGCTGTCGTTCTTCGGCGGCGCGCTGGAGCTCGCGGAGCCACCCGCGACGCCCGCCGTCGAGCTGTCGGTGGCGATCGCGGGGCCGCTGGCGAGCGCCGCGGCGGCGGTCGTGGCCACGGCCGCCCATGTCGGGCTGGTGTTCGCGGATGCAGACCCGCTGCTCGCCGCGAGCTCCGCCGTCGTCGCCGTGGGGAACCTGCTTGTCGCCGCGTTCAACTGCATCCCCGCCGTGCCGCTGGACGGCGGACACGCGTTGCACGCTGCGGTCTGGGCGGTCACCGGGCGAGAGGAGACGGCGAGGCGCGTGACGACAGCCACGGGCGGGGCGCTCGGTGTCGGGCTGATCGGCCTCGCGGTCGTCGCGTCGGCCTCCGCCGACGCCGCTCTCGCGGTGTGGCTCGGCCTGCTCGGCGTGAGCGTCTACTCGGGCTGAGGTCCGCGCGATCCGGCGACGGGCAACCGAAGCGTCACGCGGGCGCCCGGAGACAGCGACTCAAAGTCGACCCTTCCGCCATGCAGGCGCGCCACCCGTTCGACCGTGATGAGCCCCAGCCCGTGGTGACCGGGCTTCGTGCTGTGCAGCAGGCGGATGAGCAGTTTGGGGTTCGTGGTGCGCAGGCCCGTGCCGTGATCTCGCACGCTCAGAGCCACCTCGCCGTCGGCTCCGCTCATCGCCGTCACCTCCGGCGGCGGCGCGCCGTTCGGCGTCGCCTCGATCGCGTTGGCGATCAGCTCGACGATGGCGCGCACCAGGAGAGCGTCGTCGCCGCTGACGTGCGGCCACGAACCGCCGGTCAGGCGCACGCTCGCGTGGCCGCCCGCGTCGCGGGCGCGCTCGACGAGTACCCGAAGATCGTGTGTGCGCCAGCGCTTGGGCTCGAGCGCGGCGACGCCGACCGCCGCCGGCAGCATGTCGGACAAGCGCACGAGCTGCTGGAGCACGGTGCGCAGGCTCGCATCCGCGGCGGGATCGCCGGCGACGGTGCGCTTGAGCACCTCGAGATGCATCACGGCGGAATTGAGCGGACCACGGAGGTCGTGCAGGAGCCGGGCGAGCTCCGTCGGCAGCGGGCTGTCGGCGCCTCCTCCGGGCGCGCCCACCATCAGGTCAGGCGCGCCGACTTCACCGCCTGGATGCCGTATTTCGCCAGCTTGTTGTACAGCGTCTTGAGGCTGATGCCGAGCAACTGCGCCGCCTTGCGCTTGTCCTGGTTGGTCTCGTCGAGCGCGCGCAGGATGAGATCACGCTCCATCTCTCGAATCGGCGTCACGGAGCCGCCCGACGTCCCGGTGGCGGGGACGGTGCCCTTCAGCACGTTGTCGGGCAGGTGCTCGCTCGCGATCAGGCCGGTTCCGCTCAGCACCACCGCGCGCTGGATCACGTTGCGGAGCTCGCGGACGTTGCCGGGCCAGGCGTAGCGCTCGAGATCCTTCTCGGTATCAGGAGCCAGGCCACGCACCTGACGGTTGTCCTGGCGGTTGAACTCCTCGATGAACGTCCGCGCGAGCAGCGGGATGTCGTCCTTGCGATCGCGCAGCGGCGGCAGGTGGATCGAGAAGACGTTGAGCCGGTAGAAGAGGTCCTCGCGTAGCTGGTTGGCGGCGATCGCCTCGGTGGGCACGCGGTTGGTCGCGGCGATCACTCGCACGTCCACCTGGATCTCCGACTTGCCGCCGCCGACCCGGCGGAAGCTGCCCTCTTGTAGCACGCGCAGGAGCTTCGCCTGCGTATTCGAGTCCATCTCGGCGATCTCGTCCAGGAACAACGTGCCGCCGTCGGCGAGCTCGAAGCAGCCAAGGCGGCGTTCGGTGGCTCCGGTGAATGCGCCGCGCTCATGGCCGAACAGCTCGCTCTCGATTAGCGTCTCGGGAATCGCGGCGCAGTTGATGGCGACGAACGGCCGGTTGCGACGATTGGAGAGATCGTGAACCGTACGCGCGACCAGCTCCTTGCCGGTGCCGCTCTCGCCATAGACGAGGACGGGCGCGGTGCTGGTGGCGGCCAGCTCGATCCAGCGGTAGACCTCCTGCATGTTGCGCGACTGACCGACCAGCTGGCCGAACGAGCCTTTCTGCCGCAGCTGATGACGCAGGAAGCTCACCTCGCGGGAGAGCGACTCCTGCTCGATCGATTTCTCCAGCAGGACCTGAAGCCGCGTGGCGTCGACGGGTTTCGTCAGGTAGTCGAACGCGCCGTGCCGCATGGCTTCGACGGCGCTCTCGACGCTTCCGTGGCCGGTGACGAGGAGGACGATCGGCGGGCGGCCGGTCTCCCTGAGCTTCTGGAGCAGCGTGAGGCCGTCCATCTCCGGCAACACGAGGTCCGTCAGGACGACGGCCGGATGCTGCGTCTCGATCAGGTTGAGCGCCTCCTCGCCCGAGGAGGCGGTCTCCACCTCGTAGCCCCATTGGCCAACGAGCCTGGCCAGGCCGTCCCGCTCGGCCGGCTCGTCATCGACCACCAGGATCTTGCCGTTCTTCGTCTGGTCGCGTCTGTTCGGGCTCATGCTCTTTTGATTATCGCGCGTCGCGGCGCGCACGGCGACACCGGCACGCGTCGCGGCGGGCGGTGATGGAGGTTACTTCTTGACCTGCAGGTTGTTGACGACGCTCTTGACGCCCTTAGCCTGCCGCGCGAGCTGTTCTGCGCGAGCCCTCTGCTCCGCCGACTCGACGACGCCGTTAAGGTAAACAGTGCCGTTGTTCGTGTCAACGTCCACCCGCGTCAAGTTGGAGGGCTTGTCGGCGACCAGCTTCGACTTCACCGACGCCGTGATGTTGGCGTCGTCGATGTTTTCACCGGCGGTCTTACCCGTCGTCGACGAGCAGCCGACGAGCGCGAGCATCACCAGCAGTGCGGCTACGAGTCGGAATCGACGGTCCATGGGCTTCCTCTCCGGCTACGCCGCGCGTCCGAGGCCGGCGGTCTCCAGCCGGCCCTGGCACGCCACGCACCGCGTGGCGAACGGCAGGATCTTCAGGCGCGCCTTCGCGATCTCCTCGCCGCAGTCACGGCAGATGCCGTACCGGCCGGCGTCCATGTCCGCGAGCGCGCGATCGATCTCTTCCAGCTGGCGCGCGCGCGTGTCCACGACCGCCGCCACGACCTCGTCGTCGTGGGTGATCGAGGCCATGCCGAACGGGTCCTTGAACACCTCGCGCCGATGGTCGTCGTCGCGGGACGTCCGCGTGCTCGATGAGATGGCGCTCGTGAGCGCCTCTCGCTTCGTTTCGAGTTCTCGTCTGATCGCTCGCATCGCCTTGCCTCCGGGGTGGAACGTGCGCTTGCGGCGGTCTCAACGCAGAACCCGTGCCAGTGCACCCGGCTGCCCGCAACTCTCTGTTCTCGCTGAGCGTTCCTGGTGGGCCGCGGATCGCGCCGCACGGCGCTGCGGATCGAGAGGTGTAACAGTTACACCCTAATCGTGCGAAAAGTTTTCAATCGATTTCACACCCGACATCGCACGCGGCGACCGAGCCTCGCCACGTCGCCGGGATGCGTCCAGTGTGGCGACTACTGGCACGGCCGGTGCACCATCCGTTGACGAAAAACAGATCGTTGCGACCCGGAGGTCAAGCCATGACATACGCGTCGACCGCCCGTTCCGTTGAGACCGCCCTCGAAGTGCAGGACCTCTTGTTCAAGCCCGATCGTCCTCGCGAGATCGATCGGTACATCGACTACTTCGGCGGCGCCTCCGACGTGCGTGCCGACGAAACTCTGGACACGTGCGGCGAGGCGTTGTTGGAGCGACCGGCATGAGGCCGCGAGGGCGCATCGCTCTCGTCGCCGGGATTGCGACACTCGCCGTCGGCTGCGCCGGCCCAACGTCCTCGACCTCGTCTTCGCCGTCGCCCCAGGGCGGCGGCTCGGCGCCGCAGCAGACCACGAAGAAGGAGACGAAGCTCGTCAAGGTCGACGCGGCGACCGCCGAGCGGCTTCAGAACGCGATGGTGCCGCTCCTCAAGGTGATGGACCATCCGGTGCAGCCCAATCAGGTGAAGGTGGGTGTGATGGACGACCCGTCCATCAACGCGGCGAACGCCGGTAACAGCCAGTTCCTCGTCACGACCGGGCTGCTGAAGCAGGCGAACGACACGCAGCTGCAGTCGGTGCTGGCCCACGAGATCGCCCACCAGGATCTCAACCACGTGCAGAAGACCCAGACGCTCGGCACCGGTCTGAACATCGGCATGGTGCTCCTCGATCAGATCATCCCGGGCAGCGGCGCCGTGACGCCGATCGCCGGCGAGCTGCTGTTGCGCAAGTACACCCGGGGCGAGGAGTACGCCGCCGACAAGCACGGCGTTCAGCTCCTGCAGCGCGCGGGTCTTCCCGGCAAGCAGATGATGGCTGACACGCTGAACTGGCTCGTGCAGTCGTCGGGTGGCGGCAGTGGTGGCGGCTTCCTTTCCACCCACCCCGGCACCACGGATCGCGTCGCCGCCGTCAAGGCGCTCCCCGGGCCTTGACGATCTCGGGCGCGAGCGCAAGCCGACGCCGACTCGGCTCTCGCTCGCGCCGCATCATTCCTGCCGCCCGCTGAGAATCTTCCCGACCACAAACCCCACGCCGATCGTGAGCGCGATGGCCTGCAGCGGCCGGTCGTGCACGAAGCGCTGCGCCTGACGTGAGAGATCCCACGCGCGCTCGGTCATCTGACTCCAGCGCGGCTGACTCCAGCGCGGTGTGTCCAGGTGTGCCGTCTCCAGGCGTCGATCTTCCATGTCGTCTCCTTCGCTCGGTTCAGGCCATCGGTCGCGCCCGGCGTGAGCGACCGCTCTCGAGCAGCGGCGCGAGAGACTGTGGCTCGCGCAGCAGCGTCGTCAGGGGATCCCCGGCGCGCGCGAGGCGCTCGCGGATGGTGGCCAGCGTAAAGTCTTCGGGATAGACGGGACGCTCGAGCTCGCCCCAGTCGAGCGGCGTCGATACGGTGGCCGCGGCATACTCGCGCACGGCCCAGGGGCTCACGAGCGTCGCCCCACGGTGATTTCGGTGGACGTCGATGAGGATCTTTCCTCGCCGCCGGGCGCGCCGCATGTCGAGCGTGAACAGGCTGGGCTCGCGCGAGCGCGCCAGACGGGTGATCACCTCGGCGGCGCCGCGCACCTGGGCGAAGGTGTACTCGGGGACGAGCGGGACCAACACGTGCAGGCCGCGCCCGCCAGACGTCTTGACCCACGCGCGGATGCGAAAGTTGGCCAGCAGATCGCGGATCAGCAGCGCGGCGTTGCGCACCTCGCGGAAGGCGATCTCGGTCGGATCGAGATCGAACAGCAGGAGATCGGGGCGATCGAGCGTATCGACCGTGCAGCTCCACGGATGGAGCGAGATGAACCCGAGGTTGACGAAGTACGCGAGCGCCGCGCGCTCGGCGACGAGGACGTAATCGGAGTAGCCGAGCGCGGCGTGCTCGCTGCGGATGCGCCGGGTCCCGATCCACGGCGGCAGACCCGGCGGCGCCGTCTTCTGGTAGACGCATTCGCCGGTGATCGGATCCGGCGCGCGCAACAGGCTCACCGGTCGGTTGACCACGAACGGCAGCATGTGGCCGGCGACGTCGAGATAGTAGTCGATCAGGTCGCCCTTGGTGACGCCGACGTCCGGCCACAACACCTCATCGAGATGATTCAGCAGCAGCCGCCGATCGTCGAGCTCGAGCACCCGCGTGGCGGAGGTCATGAGGCGCGCCTGCGCGCGGCCGGCTTGCGGGCGGCGGCGCTCTCCCAGCGGCCGGGCGCGCGCGCGCCGTCACGCTTGGGCTGCGCCTTGAGGCTCGCTTCCAGCGCCGACATCAGGTCAACGACCTTCGTCGGCGCGCGGCGCCCGCGCTCCGTCGCCGCCACCGCGCGCCCTTCGGGCTTGCGCTCGATGGCGGCGACAAGCGCATCGCGATACCGATCGCGGTATTTCTCCGGCTGCCACGGCCCTTCGAGCGTCGCGACCAGCTGCAACGCGAGATCGACCTCGCGTCGATCCAGGCCTGCAGCGCCCGGAAGATCGAGGCTCGTCGGCGCGGCGATCTCGTGCGAGAAGCGCATCGTGGTGAGGGTCATCGCCTCGCCCGCCGTCTGCACGGCCGCGAGGTGCCCGCGCTGGCGGAGCACGACAGTGGCCACCCCGACACGCCCGCTGCGGCGCAGCGCTTCGCGCAGCAGCGCGTACGCCTTGGCGCCGGTCTTCTGCGGCTCGAGATAGTACGGCTGCTCGAAGTACACGGGCCTTTTTCGTACTCGTAGCCCTTCACGATCTCGGCCCACGGCACCTCGACGTTTTCCTCGGCGCACACGCGGCGGTAGGCGATCGGGCTCTTGTCGTTGGCGTGGAGCAGGCGGAACGACAGGTCGCCGCGCGCGGTGGCCGGATACATGCCGACTGGAATGGTGACGAGACCGAAGGTCAGCGCGCCTTTCCAGATCGGCCGCACGACGCGCTCACCGCCTCGCCGCGCGCAACCGGTTGCGCATCTGCGCGCCCGTCTTCACATCAGGCCGGCCGCGCGAGCCGGCGGCGCTCCGCGACGAAGCGATCCACGGCGGCGAGGGTGGAGGCGACCGCGAAACCCGTCTGCACAGCACGGGCGCTGATCCCGACCACGCGGCCGAGGGGGATGCGCGAGAGCACGAAGCCGAGCGCCAGCCCACCGCCGACGATCGCGTACGGCGCCCACCAGCGTCTTTCCACGGCGTGACCGAGCGCGTCGAGCTGCCGCTCGATCACCCGCCGGGTTACCGCGATGTCAGCTTGGATCTCAGCTGGGCTACGAGCCATCGCCAGGTCTCCTGCAGGGAGGCGAGTGTTTGCTGCGGCCACGCGGTATGGGTGAGACGCCACGCGCTCCACGCCAGCGCCGCGAGCGCGAGCAGCGCGACGGCGCCGCCCGCGATCACGAGATGCTGCCACGGCGTGTCGAAGAGCGGCGCGAGAGCGCCGGCGACGAGGATGATGATGGACGCGAGCAGCGCGATGAGCGCGGGCACCGCGACGGCGAGCGCGACCGCGATGCGCACGACGAGGCGGCGGGTCTCCGACCAGCCGAGCTCCAGCTCGAGGGTGCCGAGCCGCATGAGTCGGGTGGCAAGCGATTCGTGCCGCACCGGAGGCGCAGCGGCATCGACGCGTGAGGCGGTGGCCATGCCTGCCTGGATAGCAAAACCAGGGCCACCGGGTTCACCTCATTGGTCAAACGTCTGCGACGTTTATCCGAAATCGTGCGAAGGAACGACGTGCGCGAGTCTGGGCAGCGATTCCACGCGCGTGGCGCGCACCGACAGGACCCCGTCCTGCATTTGTAAGATTCCCTCTACGAGCAGGAACGGCTCGCTCACGAGCGGCAGCCGCCGTCGTGCGAAGAGGCCGGGCGTCACGATCACGTTGGCGATTCCGGTTTCGTCTTCGAGGCTCAAGAACACGAAGCCCTTGGCCGTGCCGGGCCTTTGCCGCACGATCACGCTGCCCGCCACTCGCACGCGCATGCCATCTTCGCCTCGCGCGAGATCGATCGCGCGTGTGACGCCTCTCGCCGCGAGCGCGGGGCGCCGCAGCATCATGGGATGTGGCCCGAGCGTCACTCCCGTCCCTGCGTAATCCGCGACGAGCCGCTCGTGCGCGTCCATCTCGCGCAATGGCGATTCCTCCGGAAGGCGATCCGCCCCGGACTGCGAGAGGGCGTCCGGCACGTGGCTCGCGCTGAAGAGCGGGCCTGCATCCTGTTCAGCCGCGCGCCAGAGATTCGCGCGTCGCGTGCCCCCCAGAGAAGCGAGCGCGCCGATGGATGCGAGCGTCGCCATCTCTTCGCGCGTGAGCTCCGCGCGCGCGGCGAGATCCGCCGGCGAGGCGAACGGCCGTGCCGCACGCGCGGTCACGAGCGCCTGCGCCGCGCGCTCGCGCAATCCCTTCACGAAGCGAAGGCCGAGGCGCACGACCCAGGCGTCGTCGCGGCGCTCGAGCGTGCACGCCCAGTCCGAGCGCGTGACGTCCACCGGCAGGATGCGCACACCGTGACGGCGCGCGTCGTTGACGATGGTGGCCGAGTGATAGAAGCCCATCGGCTGGTTGTTGAGCAGCGCCGTATAGAACGCCGGGCCGTGATGTGCCTTGAGATAGGCGCTGGCATACGCGAGCAGCGCGAAGCTGGAACTATGACTTTCCGGAAAACCGTAAAGCGCGAACGACGTGATCTGATGCACGATCTCGTCGGCCGCCTTGCCCGTGATGCCTCGGCGCGCCATCCCCTCGCGGAGCTTGACCTCCACCTCCGCCATGCGCCGCTCGCTGCGCTTGAAGCCGAAGGCGCGCCGCAGCTCTTCGGCCTCGGTCCCCGTGAAGCCGGCGGCCACCATCGCGATGCGCAAGAGTTGCTCCTGGAAGAGCGGCACGCCGAGCGTGCGCGCGAGAATCGGCTCGAGGCTCGGGTGCGCATAGGTGACCGGCTCGCGGCCGCGGCGGCGGCGGACGTAGGGATGGACCATGTCGCCGACGATCGGGCCGGGACGAATGATCGCAATCTGCACGACCAGGTCGTAGAAGCGCTCCGGATGGATCCTCGGTAGCGTCGCCATCTGCGCGCGGCTCTCGACCTGGAACACGCCGATCGTGTCGGCGCGCTGGAGCATGCGGTACACCGCCCGATCGTCGGCGGGCAGCTGCGCGAGATCGACGGTGCCGCCGGTCTCGCTGACGAGCGCGATCGACTCCTGCAGCACGGACATCATCCGCAGGCCGAGCAGATCGACCTTGACGATGCCGAGCGCGGCGCAGTCGTCCTTGTCCCACTGCACGACCACGCGACCGGGCATGGTGGCGGGCTCGAGGGGCACGACGTGGTCGAGGCGGCCGGCCGCGATGACCATGCCGCCCGAATGCTGACCGAGATGGCGCGGGAAATCTTGAAGCCGCGTCCACAGCGCGGCGAACTTGCGAATGCGCGGATGCCGCGTGTCGCAGCCCGCCTCCGCCAGGTGACGCGTGAGCACCGCCTGCGGGTCCTGATACCCCCAGTTCTCCACCAACCGCGCGAGCCGATCCTGCATGTCGCCGGGAAGGCCGAGCGCCTTGCCGATCTCGCGTGCGGCGCTGCGACCACGGTACGTGACGACGTTGGCGGTCATCCCCGCCCCCAGCCGCCCGTAGCACCGGTAGACGTACTGGATCACGCGCTCGCGCCGGTCGCCGCTCGGCAGGTCGAGATCGATGTCCGGCCACTCGCCACGCGACTCCGAGAGAAAGCGCTCGAAGAGCAGATCCATCTTGATGGGATCGACGGCGGTGATGCCGAGCGCATAGCACACGGCGCTGTTGGCGGCGGAGCCGCGTCCCTGGACCAGGACGTCGTTGGCGCGGCAGAACTGGACGATGTCCCAGACGATGAGGAAGTAGCCGGCGAGGTCGAGTCGGCCGATGATCTCGAGCTCGTGCGCGACCTGCCGGCGCGCGCGCTCGACGGGCTCGCCGCGGTGGCCATAGCGCTCGCGTACGCCCTGGGCGACGAGGTCACGCAGATGGGCCTGGGCGCTCGCCCCGGGCGGCAGCGGAAAGTCGGGGAAGCGATACCCGAGATCCTTGAGCGTGAACCCGAGGCGAAGCGCCAGCTCGCCGCTGGCCGCGACCGCCTCGGGCAGGTCGCGAAATGCCTCGGCCATCGTGACGCCGTCCCGGAGGCCACGCTCGGCGTTGATGAGCAGCCGCCGCCCCGCGTGATCGAGATCGGTCTTCTCGCGGATGCACGTGAAGACGTCGGCCACCGCGCGGCCGCCGGGGCGCGCGTAGAGCGGCTGGTTGGCGGCCAGCAACGGCACCCGCGCGGAGCGCGCGAGGGCGACCAGCCGCTCCAGCTCGCGCTCCTGCTGGCGGTCGAAGTGCCGCTGCACCTCCACGAAGACGTTGCCGCGACCGAAGATGCTCACCAGCCGATCGAGTAGTCTGCGCGCGGCGTCGCGATCACCCGCGTTGACGGCAGCAGCCAGCGGCCCATGCGCGCCGCCGGTGAAACACACGAGCCCCGTCGCGCTGCCCTGGAGATCCTCGAGCGTGATCCTCGCCTTCCCTTTCGGGGCCCCGAGCTTGGCGCGCGTGATCAACCCGCAGAGGTTCTGCCATCCCTCGCGATCCTCGACGAGCACCGGCAACCGCGCGCCGCCGGCGAGCGTGAGCTCGCCGCCGACGAGCGCGCGAATACCCGCCTCGACCGCGGCGCGATGAAAACGCGGCGCGCCGTAGACGCCGTCGCGATCGACGAGTGCCAGCGCCGGCATGCTCCGCCGTGCCGCTTCCGCCACGAGCGCCTCGGGTTGGTCGGCGCCCTCGAGAAACGTGAACGCGGACTGCGCGTGCAGCTCGACGAACATCACGCTCACACCGGCCGCCGGGCGCGCGCGCGCGCCCGGCGGTCAGTGCGCCACGATGGTCGTCGCGTTGCCTGGCGCCCCGATGCTCGCTCAGTCATAGACGCCGTCGAGGTACCAGGTATCGGAACGGAGATCGCGCGCGAGCCGACAGACCGCGCCGTCGGACAGCGCGACGTCCCACTCGTCGCGGCCCCAGGCTCTCGCATCCCACCACTCACCCGACACCCGCCACGGACCGGCGCATCCGACCACGCGGGCCTCCCGGGCGAGGGCGCCACCCACGACCGCCGGCCGCCGCTCGTTGTCGACGGCGACACTCACGCGCCGCGGCGGGCGGAGCCGACGCAGAGCCAGCACGGAATCGCCGGCGACGGCGGCCGTGACGCGCATGGCGTCGGTCTCCAGCCGCGCTCCCACGAATGCATCGGGGCGATGAGAGTCCGCGAGAGCCACCGCGCCGACAGCCTCGGCCCCGACCAGCGTCACGAGCCGTGCAAGCACCGTTGCCAGGTCACGCTCCGCCGGCGGCGCGAGCCGTCCGAGCGTGCCGGCGACGGCCCGGCGAGGAGTCGCGCTCGCCTGGACCGCCACAGCCGTGACAGGGCCGGCAGGCGGCCGAGCTTCGAGATCGTGCTCGAGAAGCGTCAGCAGCGCGCGCGACGCGTCCATGGGACACGCCAGGGCGAGCGAGCGCGCGTGGTGAGCCCCTCCGGCGAGCGCCAGCCGCAGCTCGAGCGCGTCGGTCATGAGATGAGCCGCACAGAGCCGAGCGGTCAGTCGCTCGACGACGCGGCCGAGGACAGTCATCAGCGGAGCGAGCTCATGGATTTCCCAGTCGAGCTCCTGCGCCTCTTCCCAGAACGGGGGCGGCGCCCACGATCGCCACGGCGTCGCGTCCTCCACACCGCGAGCGAGATCGTGCGCGGCGAGGCCGGCCGCGCCGAGCCGTGCGGCGAGCCCGGCTCGTGCAAGCGCAGCGAGCTCGCCGAGCGTCGCCACACCCCAGCGCGCGAATGCCGCCACGATCTCCTCCGGCCATTCGAGCGCGGTCACGGGGACCGGCGCCAGCGCCTGCGCCTCCCCACCGGCGGCCACGACACCGAGCCCCGCGCGTGCGGCGATGCGCGCGGCGGCGCGCGTGCCGGCGACACCGACGCGCGCAGGCAGACCGATCGTCCGCGCCGCGCGCTGGAGTCGGTCCGCGACCGCCGCGCCGTCGCCGATCAGCCGTCCGAGTCCCGCGAGATCGACGTGCACCAATCCGGCCGCGACGTCTTCGAGCCGGGGAGAGACGCCATAACACGCATCGAGCAACGCGCGGTGCGCGGCGTCTACACACGCCGGCGATGCCGGACGGCGAATCACGTCGGGGCAGCGGGCGATGGCTTCGGCCTCGGGCATCCCCGCGCGAACCCCCTGCTCGCGCGCCGCCGCGTTGGCCTCGACCACGCGCGTGGCCGGCGGGGCCCCCGTGACGACCGCCATCGGATGCTCGCGCAACGCAGGCTCGGCACGCTCGGCCGCCGCGGCGGCGAACGCTTCGACCCAGACGCAGGCCACGGCCGTCATGCCGTCCACCACCGGCGCTCGTCCGGCTCCCCAAGGCCGGACGACGCGCGGGACGCACCCTGATTGCGGACTACGTGCACGCGCGTGCGCATCCCGGCCAGCCGCGTCGGGGCGCGGCGCGATCCCATCCATGCGAGCGCGTCGCGCGACGTCCGCACCGCCAGCGTCGCCCCCGCGCCCGCCACGCGGCGCCGGCCCACGAGCAGCACGGCGACGCCGGCGCGGCGCGCCGCCTGGCGCAGACGAAACGCGGCCCCGAGCGTCACGCGCGGTGGTGTCTCACCGGCGTCGAGAACCACGAGGGCAAAGCCCGGACAGCGTGAGAGCATGTCGGTGGCGGCGAGCGCCGCGTCGCGACGTCCGCCGCAGCGCACCCACAGCAGACGCGAAAGCGCGACACCGGCCCGGGCGGCGGAAGCGGGATCGAATGCACCGTCGGCATCCACGAGCGCTGCGGTGCCTCCGCCTGCGGTGACGTCGCGCAGGCACGCCATCATCAAACTCGTTCGGCCCGACGAAAGCTCGCCGACGATTTCAGTGATCGTCCCCGCGCGTACCCAAGAAGTCGGCGTCATGGGTCCAAAGCTAAACAGGAGTTGAGTAGGCCGCAAGCCGCGAGATGTCGTATTCGTGAGCGCAACACTCCCCCACATACAGGGTGTGAAGACCATCGCAACCACGTATCCCGTGAAAATTCCATGGCCTCGCGCTTGCACCCCTATGCGCTCGAAAAATCACAGCGGAGAGGGGTCATGGCCAAGCAGATCGGCTACGCCGTCGTCGGCGCAGGGCCGCTGGTCGAGCGCGCGCTGCCGGCCTTCGCGCGAGCGGGGGCGGAGACACGGCTGGCCGCGATCGTCTCGGCCGACCGCACCCGCGCGGAGGCGCTGGCGCAAGAGCATCGCGCCGCGGCGTACCACTACGACGAGTTTCGACAATCGCTTCAGCGCGACGACGTCCAGGCCGTCTATCTCGCGCTGCCGAATTCGCTGCACTGCGATTACGCGGTGGAGGCCGCGCGCGCCGGCGCTCATGTCCTCTGCGAACGACCGATGGCGGTGATGGCCGACGAGTGCCGCCGCATGATCCGCACGTGTCAGACCAACCGCGTGAAGCTGATGATCGCCTATCACGTGCAGGTGCATCCCGCGTACCGAAAGCTTCTGGAGCTCGTCCGCGGCGGCACGATCGGCGCGCCGAAGACCTTCAGCAGCGACGCGACGATTCGCGTCGAGGATCCCGAGGACGTCCGCCTGCAGCGCCGTCACGGCGGCGGCACCATGTACGACCTCGGCGTGGCCGCGATTTTCGTCGCGCGCACGCTCTTCGATGCCGAGCCCGCGCAGGTCATGGCGATGACGGCGCGGATGACGCGACGCTACGGCGGCGACGTCGACGAGAGCACGGTCGCCCTCATCCGCTTCCCGGACGACCGGCTGGCTCACCTGCACACGTCGTTCGGCGAGGAGCCGACGTCGGTGCTGACGATGTTCGGCGACGAGGGCTCGATTCGCCTCAACGGCGCCTACGAGCCAGATCGTCCGTCGACGCTGGAGGTCGTCCGCGGCGGTCACCGAGAGGACCTCAGCTTTGAGCCCTTCGATGCGCTGGCGGCGGAGCTCGGCCACTTCTCGAATTCCATTCTTCGGGACGCCGTACCCGAGCCGTCCGGCATCGAAGGCCTGACGGACGTGCGCATCGTCGAAGCCATCTACCGTTCCGCGCGCGACGGTCGTCCCGTGACGCTGCCGAGAGTCGCGCGGGTCGACGCGCCACCCGTCGCGCATGACTTGCGCAAGTCGGTGGCGGACCGTCGTCAGGCCAGTTGAGGCCGACGGCGGAGGATTTTCGAGCGCCGCTGCGTCCCCAACATCCCGGTTACGGTCCGCAGATGGCCGCCAGCGCGGTGAGCACCGCGCGCGGCGACGCCTCCGAGGGCAGCGGCATGCTGACGTCCTCGAGGCCACAGCCCTGAACCGTCACCCCGATCGCCCGCACGGCGCCTTCAGCGCGCTGGAAATCGCGTGACAGCGCGCCGTCCAGCGTCAGACGCCCG
>Ga0114129_10001541_pt1 | contig 31237 bp, 33 predicted proteins | sample RhiMetdeltSRZDD1_FD_80071 | JGI IMG/M metagenome (GOLD analysis project Ga0114129, IMG submission 80071) | Populus rhizosphere microbial communities from Tennessee, USA - Rhizosphere MetaG P. deltoides SRZDD1 (version 2) (version 2) | ecosystem: Host-associated > Plants > Roots > Rhizosphere >...
GCATGTGGACTCGTACTCCGCGTTCCTCGAGGCCGACCGCAAGACCGGCACCGGCCTCACCGGCTATCTGAAGGAGCGCGGACTCAACCGAGTGTTCTTCGTCGGGCTCGCCACCGACTTCTGCGTCGCCTGGTCGGCGCTCGACGCGCGCAAGGCGGGCTTCGAGGCGCTGGTGATCGAGGACGCCACGCGCGGCATCGACGCCGGCGGCTCACTTGGCAAGGCGTGGACGGACATGAGCGGCGCGGGCGTCAAGCGCATCCAGTCGGCGGACATCAAAGTGTCGTAGCCGCTGGCATTGGCGTTGCTGCGTAGAGCGCGCATGGTCAAGCATGCGCGCTCGCGTCGCACGCACGATCGAAGCAGTCGAACACACGAGGGCGACAACGGGGGCGGTCGCTCGGGGCCGCGCGCCATGTGGAAGGGCGCGGTGACCTTCGGGCTGGTCACCGTGCCGGTCGCGCTGCATCCCGCCACGGAGCGCAAGAACGAGCTGTCCTTTCGCCTCCTGCACGCCAAGGACGAGAGCCCGATCGACTACAAGCGCTTCTGCGAGGAAGAAGGCGTCGAGGTCCCGTGGCGCGAGATCGTGAAGGGCTACGAGCTCGCCAAGGGCCGGTACGTGGTCGTGAGCGACAAGGATTTCGAGAAGGCCCGCGTGAAAGCGACGCAGACGTTCGAGATCCGTGACTTCGTCCCGTCCGACGCGATCGAGGACTTGTATTTCGACCATCCGTACTATCTGGCGCCTGCGGGCCCGGCGGCGGCGAAGCCGTATGCGTTGCTCCGCGACGCGCTGGCGCAGAGCAATCGCGCCGGCGTCGGGACGATCGTGCTGCGACAGCGTGAGCATCTGGCGGCGGTCGAGGCGTCGGGCGACGCGCTCGTGCTGACCACGATGCGCTGGGCCTACGAGATTCGCTCGCCCGCCGGCCTCGGCCTGCCGGCGCGCACGACGTCGCGCGACCGTCGCGAGCTCGAGCTGGCGCTGCGTCTGGTAGAGACGCTCGCGGGCAACTGGAACCCGCGGCAGTACAAGGACAGCTACCGCGACGTCCTGATGGAGCTCATCGAGCGCAAGGCGGCGGGCAAGGAGCTGCGCGCGCCGAAGGCCGAGCGGCCCGCCAGGGTGCGCAGCCTGATGAGCGCGCTCGAGGCGAGCCTGCGTGAGCGCCGGCCTGGCGCCAAGGCGGGTGGTCGGCGCGGGCTGCGCCGCGCCGCCTGACGTCCGCCGCGCGCGACGAATCATCAGCGGCAGAGTCGTCATCGCCAGCGTCGTGTAGTACGCTCGCCGACCGATGATCCGGCTCGCCGAGCGCACGTGGCCCGAGGCCGCCCGTCTGGCCCGCGATCCCCGCAGCGTCGTGCTGTTCCCCCTCGGCGCCATCGAAGAGCACGGTCCGCATCTGCCGCTCCTCGTCGACTGGCTCGGCGCCGAGGAGCTCGCGCGGCGTGTGGCGCCGTATCTGCGCCGCGCCGGCTGGCGGCCGATCCTGCTGCCGTCGCTGCCGTACGGCGCCAGCCCGCTCGCGCGCGGCTTCCCCGGAACGATCTCGCTCGCCCCGCGTACGCTCATCGCCGTCGCGACCGAGATCCTCGACGCGCTCGCCGGCGACGGCTTCCGGCGCTTCGTCATCGCGAATTACCAGGCGGACCCCGCGCATCTGGCGGCGCTGGCGCGCATCAAGCGGCGTGCGGAGCGTCGGCGCGGCGTGCGCGTGCTGTTCGCCGGCTTCGCGCCGGCGGCGCGCGGACAGCGCGCGATGACGAACGCACGCGTGCGCCGACTGCTGCGGAGTCCCGCACCGAAGCGCGAGTGGCACGCGGGCGAGCTGGAGACGGCCGTCGTGCTCGCGACGGCGCCGCGGCTCGTGCGCCGGCGACTGAGCCGGCGCTTACCGCCGCACTGGATCGACGTCCGCGCGGAGCTCGCCGCGGGCAAGACGTTCAGCGAGATGGACCCGACGGGACGCGGCTACTTCGGCGCGCCAGCAGTCGCGCGCGCCTCGACGGGGCGCCGCGCGCTGGAGCTGCGAGCGCGGCTGATTGCAGGCGTGCTGCTGGCCGAGCTTGGCGCGCCGGTCAGGAAGCGATGAGCCGGCCGCGCAGGCGATCGACCTGATCGGGAAACGGCACGCCGCCGCGGTCCGTCATCGGCGTTTTGTCGGCGAGGCCGGTGTGCAGCTCGACGAGGATGGGGCCCTCGTCGCGCAGCAGCGACGGCAGGCGCCGCTTCAGCTCGCCGACGTCGTCGATCACGTGCGCGGCGCGATAGCCTGCGCCTTTCGCCATCTGCACGAAGTCGACACCGCCGCCGCCGGGAATCTCTTGCGCGCCGGAGGTGTGGTAGACGCCGTTCTTGAAGACGATGTGGACGAGGTTGCGCGGCGCCGCCCCCGCGATCGTCGCCAGCGAGCCCAGCTGCATGAGCAGCGAGCCGTCGCCGTCGAAGACGAGCACCCGGCGATCAGGGCGGGCGAGGGCCAGCCCCAATCCCAGCGACGAGGCGCCGCCCATGAAGCCGACACAGCCGACGGACAGATCGTCGGGCGCGATGGTCCGCCACGCCGGCGCCGTCGTCATCGTCGGCACGCACACCGCATCGCCGCGTGCCGCCGCGATGGCGCGCAGCGCCTCCTCGGGCTTCATCGCCATCAGGCAGTCTCCAGACCGACGAGCACCGCGGTGGGGCCGCGACGCTTCTGCGCGAGCCGGTAGTACTCCGGGATGAAGCGGACGTCGTCGGGGCCTTCGAGCCGCGCGTGCGGCACGTCGAACAGGTCGAGTAGCGGCTCACAGTAGCGCACCATGGAATGCCGCGATTCCCGCGGCTCCTTGTCGCGCTCCCGCTGCAGCAGTCCGATCATGTAGAAGATCGGCACGCGGCCGTCCATGGCCACGCCGCGCAGCGTGTTGACCGACGCGTAGAGCCCGGCGTGCTGGATCATCAGCGCGAACGGCTCACCGCCCATCCACAACCCGGCCGCGATGGCGTTGGCCTCGTCCTCGGTCGAGCAGGTGAGCACGCGCAGCGCCCGTTCTTTGTCTAGGGCCGCGAGCACCGTCTTCTGGTGCGTGTCCGGGACGCTCAGGATCCAGCCGAGGTGATCGTGACGCGGACGGACGCCTTCGGCGCCGAGCGCCGCGCGCGCCTCGCGGAACGTATCTTTGAGCGTGTCGATGATCAGCGGCGCGGGAATCGACTCGGGCATCGGGGCCCGATTCTACATCGAAACCCGCGCCGCGCGGCCGGTTAGCGGGCCGGAGGAACGACGACGCGGTCCGGAGGAACGACGATGACGGCGGCCGGCGAGTGATAGCCCGGAACGCTCGTCACACCCGCCGCGTCGCTGTTCTCGATCCGCGGCGCGTCGGTGTTGGGTTCAGGCGCAACCACCACGGGGTACGTGGGTACCGACGCGGCGGGATACGCCGACGGATACGGCTGGTATGTTGTGGCGCAACCGGCGACGAGTGCCGGGAGCGCGATCGCAATAGCGACAAACGTGACCTTGCTCATTGGCAACCTCCGGTGTTTCGGATCTGCAGGCGCGGTGCCATCTCGACGCGCGTGGCGCGTGCCGCATCGATGTTGCCGCGATCGGCCCGAACGCCTCCATATATAGTGGGCGAGATATAGTGGGCGGGCGAGCCGTGAACGTCCGTGACGAAATCGCCGGATGGGGCCGTCGCACGCGCGCCGAGCGTCTGGCGCGCCTCGCAGCGACGCCGGCCGAGCTGAGCCGCGCCCTCGCGTCCGCGCCGGCGGCGGTGCTCGCGCATCGCCCCGCGCCCGAGGCGTGGGCGCCGGTGGAGATCGTCTGTCACCTGCGCGATCTCGAGGAGTCCTTTCACGAGCGGATTGCGCTGATTCTCACCAGCGACGCGCCGCGGTTCCCGACGACGAATCCCAACCGCTGGGCGCAGGAGCGGCAATACCTCCGGCACGACGCGCTCGCTGCCGCACGCGCGTTCGAACGACGGCGCGGGGAGACGCTCGAGCTCTTGCGAAGCGCGAATTCAGACGCGTGGACGCGCGCGGGCTGGCAACTCGACTCGCGCGGACGGCGGACCGTCGACGACTTCGTCACGCTGATCGCGTGGCACGATGACAACCACCTGCGCCAGCTCACGCGTGCGTTGAACGGACAGGTGTGACGACACGGGGGCCACGGCCCCCGTGTCGTCAGTGTGAGCTACGCGGCGATCGCGTGCCGCACGCCGAGGCGGTCCACGATCTGGACGTCGGGGCGGAGCCGCGCGGCTTCCTCCCGCGCGATGCGAAGCACGGTGTCACGCGTCGCAGAGTCCGGGACGTCCCCGCTGATCTCGATCGTCGCCGGGCCGCTGCCCCAGGTTGCGACCTGAGCCGTCGGCGTCAACACCAGGCCGGCCAGCCGAGTGTCGCGCATGAGCGCGTCGGAAACTTGCGCCTGAAGATGCACGGCTTCCGCGTCGCGCTTGCGCTTGCGATCGTAAAGCTTGACCGCGACCCCGACGATGACGAGCAATCCCAGGATGACCAGGAACCCCAGCGCGGCCGAGCCGCCGCTGGAGGTTGCGCCCGCGGCCGGTGCAGCACTGGTGGCCGGGGCGGTCGCCGAACTTTGTGCCCAGGCAATGCCGAATGTCATCACGGTGCACCCCCTTGAGGGGTGAAAACTCAGCAACGCGAGTGCCACAAGCCTCGGCGGCACGGCGATTGCCTGACCTCTGGCGCAATGCGCGTTGTGATCGAAGGCCTCGGCGACGACCGGCCGCTGCGAACGCTCGTGAACGGCAAGATCGGGGCATCCCTGGCTCGCCTGCACGTGCCGGCGACGACCGCGCGCGTACAGTTTTCCAACGAGACCGGGGATAAGGGCGGGCCGACGGAACGCTGCTCGATCACTGTCGACCTTCCGCGGCGTCCCGAGTTACACGCGGACATTACGGCGGACACCCCGCGCCTGGCCTTCGAGCAGGCGTTCGCCATGCTCGAGCGTCAAATCGAGCGCGACCGTGCGCGCGGTCGTGAAGAGCGCCGCCGGCCCAAGAAGTACTATCTCGCCAAGCGGCTTCTCGAGCCGGGCGCCTCATCGCAGGAGGCTCCTGCGCCTCCCGCGAACGGCCGGCGACTCACGCGCCGCCGGATCGCGTAGCCCTCTCCAGCGCTTCGCAGCGCGGGCTCGCAATTTCGTCGTTCGGGGATGTAGAAATAACGCGCACCACCGCACTGCTGGACCTGCGTCCAGGCACGCCAGGCTCCTGACGCTCGTGCAGCCGCGGCGGCGGTGAGCGCCGGTGTTACACTCCCGCGCATGATCAAACGGATCGCGGTCCTCGGCTCGGGTGCCATCGGCTCGGTGGTCGGCGGAATGCTCACGAAGGCGGGGCACGATGTCACGCTCGTGGATCAGTGGCCCGAGCACGTCGAGGCGATGAACAAGGTCGGGCTGCGGCTGTCCGGGACGTGCGGCGAGCACGTGGTGCCGGTGCGCGCGCTGCACCTCCACGAGCTGCAGGGAGTCGACGCGCCGTTCGACGCCGTGTTCCTCGCCGTCAAGTCGTATGACACCGACTGGGCCGCGCAGCTGGCGGCGCAATACCTGAAACAGCCGGACGGCGTCGTCGTCGACTTTCAGAACGGGATCAACGACGAGCGCGTGGCGGCGGTCATCGGGCGCGAGCGCACGCTCGGCTGCGTGATCGCGATTAGCGCGGGGATGTACGAGGGCGGCCACGCGATCCGTACCGACACGGGCCAGGTCGGCTTCTACGTCGGCGAGCTCGACGGCCGCGACACCCCGCGCGTGCAGGATCTGGCCCGCGTGCTGAGCGGCGTCGCGTTGACGAAAGTCACCACGAACCTCTGGGGCCAGCGCTGGTCGAAGCTCGCCGTGAATTGCATGGGCAATGCGCTCGCCGGGCTCTCCGGCCTCGGGTCCGCGGAGCTTCGGCTGGAGCCAGGGCCGCGCCGCGTGTCGATCCAGCTCGGCGCCGAGGTGGTTCGCGTCGGCCGCGCGCATGGCCACACGATCGAGCCGCTGATCGGTGGCATCGACGCGCAGCGGATCGTGGACGCCGCCGAGGGCCGTGGCCTGACGGAGGTCGAGGCCGACCTCGCCGCGGAAGCCAAGCGGCGTACGGGCGGACGCCCCTCGCTGCTGCAAGACGTGATGAAGCGTCGCCGCACGGAGGTCGACTTTCTGAACGGCCACGTGTCCGCGGAGGGCAAGAAGAAAGCCGTGCCGACGCCGTTCAACGACGCCATCGTTGCCGCTGTGCACGCACAGCCGGTGGGGCAGCTCGCGCCGAATCCGAAGAACCTGGACCCGCTCATCGCCATGCTGCCCGCGGCGCAGCGTCCGTGAGCGTTTCGATGATGAACGTCGAAATCCGTCGCTGACTCTTCTGAGGCGACCTTCGCCGGGAGGCCGTGCGCCTCCGCGACGAGCTGGCCCGCGCGGGCATCACCGCGCCCGTGCGTCTGGGCGGGTTGGGTGAGCTGGCCGTGAAGGTGGACGGCCGCGCGGTGTTTTCCTACAAGGCGGCCGGGCGCATGCCGCAGCCGGGCGAGGTCACGCGGCTGGTCAAGGAGGCGGGGCGATGACGACGCTGAAGCTGGGCGAGGTGAGTCTCACGCGCGTGATCGAGATCGGCCGCTCGACGTTTCCGACGACGTCGATGCTGCCAGAGTCCACCGCCGAGGGCGTCGCCCGGCACCACGCTTGGCTCAAGCCGTACTTCTGGGACGACTCCACGGACGACATGGGCTCGCGGATCGGCAGCTGGATCGTGCGTACGCCGGAGCACCTCGTCGTGATCGACACCGGCGTCGGCAACGACAAGGACCGCGAGTCGAATCCGCTGTGGCACCGTCGCAGCGGGACCTTCCTCGACGACCTCGCCGCCGCCGGCGTGAGGCCCGAGGAGGTGGACTACGTCGTCATCACCCACATGCACGTCGACCACGTCGGCTGGAACACGTGCCTCGTCGACGGTCGGTGGGTGCCGACGTTCCCGAACGCGCGTTACGTATTCCCCGGCGAGGAGTGGTCGTTCTGGAAGCACGAGAACGAGCGCGGCGGCGACGAATACGGCTGCATCGACGACAGCGTGCTGCCGATCGTGGCGGCCGGGCAGGCCGAGCTCGTCGACGACCGCCACCGGATCGATCGGTGGCTCAGCTTCGAGCCCTCAGTCGGGCACACCCCAGGTCACGTCTCGGTACGACTCACGACGAGCGCGGGCGACGCCGTGTTCTCCGGTGATCTCATGCATCGCGTCGTGCAGGTCGCGGAGCCCCAGTGGTCGAGCCGCTTCTGCTACGACGGCAAGCAGGCGGCGGTCACCCGCCGCGAGTTCGTCGAGCGCCACGCCGATACCGGCGTCCTCATCCTGGCTGCCCACTTCCCGCGGCCCGGCGTGATCGTACGCGAGCGGGAGGGGCTGCGCTTCCGTCCGGTCGAGTAGGCCGCCGGCTCGGCGCCTCGTCGCCGCAATCTCGTCTTGCGGTCGTCGCGGGGACCCGCCGGCCGCTCGCTTCGCGTGCTAAACGCACGTCGGGACGCCCTCTCCGCGTCCGGCGCCTGCGCACGACCTGCAAGCTGACCTTGCATGGCCACGAGCCGGCAGGCTCGATTTCGCAGGAAATCGGTGTGGCACGGTAGTTGCCGATCCAGAGCCCGCGATGACAGAGAAGCGCACGCTCACCACCGAGGTCGTGACGATCGGCGTGGACGTCGGTGGCACGTCGATCTCCGCCGGACTCGTCCGCCCCAACGGGGACGTGCTCGCGACCATCGAGACGCCGACGCACGTTTCCGGTCCAGGCACTGCGCTGAAAACGCTGCTCGCCGTGATCGAGGAGGTGTGCTCGCTCGCACGTGACCGCGGCTTCACGGTCGACGGAATCGGCGTCGGACTCCCGGGGCCGGTGGACGTCGACAAGGGAATGATCTCGGCCGCGGGCCCCAAGAATCCCCATACGCCGGAGTTCCATGGCGTCCCGGTCGCCGAGCAGATCCAGGTGCTCACCGACTTGCCGACCATCGTCGACAATGACGTCAACGCGTTGGCGCTCGGCGAGCGCGCGTTCGGCCTCGGCCGCGGCGCCGGGTCTTTGGCCGTGCTGGCCATCGGCACCGAGATCGGCGGGGCCTTCGTCGCCGGCGACACGCTCCTCCGCGGAGCCCACGCACTCGCCGGAGAGTTCGGTCATCTCCCGGTGAAGTTCGACGGTCCGCGATGCATCTGCGGCGGCCGCGGATGTCTCGGCGCGTACCTGGGCGGCCGGCTGCTCGCCGTGGAGGCGCGTCGCCGCGTGCTCGACGGTGCGCCGTCGGTGCTCGTGGATCGGGCAGGGGGCGATGCCGACGCGATCACTGCATCGATGGTGTTCGACGCCGCGGCCACCGGCGACCCCCTCGCGGGCGCGCTTGTCGACGACGCCTGCGAGGCGCTTGCCGCCACACTCGCGATCCTCGTGAACGGTCTCGATCCCGAGGTCATCGTCATCACCGGCGGCGTCGCCGCATCGTTGGCGCCACTGCAGGCCGACATCCTGCGTCGCACGGCCGGCTATGCGTACGCGCATTCGCTCGGATCCACGCGGATCCACATCACTCGCTCCAACAAGCGCGACACGGTGCGCGGCGGCGCCGCCCTGTTCGCCTACGAGCGCGCGCGGCGCGCCGGGACCCGCTGATGTACGCCGAGCGGCCCGATGCGAAGATCTTCTACCAGACGACCGGGAGCGGCGACCGCGACATCTTCCTGTGTCCGCCGCGCCAGCCGGCGGTGTACGGCCGCATGTGGAAGAACCAGATCCCGTACCTTTCGCGCTACTTCCGCGTGACGACGATGGACCCCCGCGGTAACGGACGCTCGGATCGGTCGCTGACCGGCTATGACTTCGACACTCACTACGGCGACCTCTGCGCCGTGCTGGAGGCGACGGTGCGGCCGCCGTTCGCATTCGTCGCGTTCTCGTGCGCGAGCATGCTGGCGGTCCGCTATGCGATCGACCATCCCGAGCGCGTCTCGCACCTGATCTTCGTCGGCGCCCAGTACTCGCAGTCGCTGCCCGAGCCCTTCGACGAGAAGGTTGCGCCGGTCTTCCGCAACGACTTCGACGGCTGGCGCGCGCGGCTGTTCCGGAAGATCCACCCCGAGCCGCACTCGCTCAAGGGCATCGAGGACGGCATCGCGTGGGCCGGCGAAAGCTCCCCCGAGATCTTCATCGAGGCTCTGCGCCAGATCGGGAAGGACAACGTCTACGACCTGCTGCCGCGGCTCACGGCGCCGGTGCTGATCCTGCACGGGACGAAGGACGAGGTGGTGCCCTACCGCCACGGCAAGAAGTTCGCCGATGCCGTCCCCGGGGCGCGGCTCGTGACGTTCGAGGGCGGCGGCCACAACCTGCCGGGACGCGAGGCGGCGAAGGTCAACCGGCTCGTGCGCGACTTCGTGCGCGGCGACTCCGTCGAGTCGACCACGGTGACTCCAGCCACCGAGCGGCGTGCTCCGGCACTCCCGCGGCGTCGCGGTCGCAAGATCCTGTGGCTCTCCAGCCCCATCGGCCTCGGTCACATCCAGCGCGACATCGCGATCGCGCGCGCGCTGCGCGAGATCCATCCCGATGCGACCGTCGACTTCCTCGCGGCGGATCCGGCGCGGCGCGTGGTCGAGGTCAGCGGCGAGCGGGTGCATCCGGGAACCAGCCTGCTGCTCAACGAGAGCGCGCACTTCGAAGCCTGGGCGACGGCCGATCACCAGCTCCACGCCTTCAACGCGCTGTGGGACATGGACGAGATCATCGCGGCCAACTTCATGGTCTTCGCCGATGCCGTGGAAACCGAGGATTACGATCTCTGGATCGGCGACGAGGGCTGGGACCTCGACTACTACCTGCACGAGAATCCCGAGATGAAGCGGGCGCCGTACGCCTTCATCACGGACTTCATCGGCATGCTCCCGATGCGCGAGGACCCGAGCTCGACCGAGTTCGTGCGCGCGTGGGAGAAGAACGCCGAGAATGTCGATCATCTGCGCCTGCATCCGGACGTGCGTGACCTCTCGCTCATGGTTGGCGACGAGGCCGACGTGCTCGACCGTCCGTTCGGTCCGAACCTGCCCAACATGCGGCAGTGGGCGCGCGAGCATTTCAAGTTCTCGGGCTACACGTATCACTTCGATCCGGCGGACTTCCGCGACAGGGCCGCGCTGCGCGCGTCGCTCGGGTACCGCGACGGCGAGCGCGTGATCCTCGTCTCGGTCGGCGGCACCCGGGTCGGCCGCAACCTGCTCGAGAAGTGTGCGACGGCGTTCTCGCTCATCGCTCCCCGAGTCCCCGACACGCGCATGGTGCTTGTGACCGGCCCGCGGCTCGACGGCGTGGAGCTGCCGCGGGTGCCGCGCCTGGAGGTGCATTCCTTCGTGCCGCACCTGTTTCGGCACCACGCGGCGGCGGATCTGGCCATCGTGCAGGGCGGGCTCACGACGACGATGGAGCTGGCCGCGTTCCGCACGCCGTTCCTCTACTTCCCGCTGCGCAATCACTTCGAGCAGCAGTTCTTCGTGGCACGCCGTCTGGAGCGCTTCGGCGCCGGCGTGCGCATGGACTACGACCGCACGACGCCGGAGGATCTCGCGAGCGTCATGCTCCAGCACCTCGGCAAGCCCGTGCACTATCGCGACATTCCGAGCGACGGCACCGCGCGCGCCGCGCGCATGGTGGCCGAGCTGCTCGCCTGAGATAGGGGCAACGATGCGAGCGCGTTATCCGGATCGCGAAGGTTTTGTCGAATCCCGCGGCGTGCGGGTCTTCTGGGAGGAGTACGGCGCCGGCGACCGCACGGTCGTGTTCATTCCGCCGTGGCAGATCACGCACAGCCGCATCTGGAAGATGCAGCTGACCTACTTCGCGCGGTACTTCCGCGTCGTCGTCTTTGACATGCCGGGCAACGGCCGCTCCGATCATCCGCCGACCGGCTATCAGCCGGAGACCGAGGCCGCCCACACGCTCGCCGTGATGGACGCGACGGCCACGCCGCGCGCCTCGCTGGTGTGCCTGTCGCGCAGCGCGCGGACCGGAGCCATCATCGCGGCCGAGCATCCCGAGCGGGTCGAGCGCCTGGTGCTCACCGGCGGCATGCTGGCCGACGGCATGCCGGCGAACCGAAAGTTTGAGGACCGGCGCGAGCATTACGAGGGCTGGGAGAAATACAACCGCCACTACTGGCTCAGCGACTATGCGGACTTCGCCGCGTTCTTCGTGAGCCAGGTCTTCAACGAGCCGCACTCGACCAAGGCGATCGACGACGGCGTCGCGTGGGCGCTCGAGACCACGCCCGAGGTGCTGATCGCGACGGTAGACGAAGCACGGACGTCGCGGCCGATGGCCGACGTGCTCGCCGCCGTCCGCGTGCCCACGCTGATCATCCACGGTAGGGACGACGCCATCCGTCCGTTCGAGGTGGCCCAGCAGGCCCATGCCGCCATCAAGGACTCGGTCCTGCTGCCGCTCGAAGGAGCCGGGCACTGCCCGCAAGCGCGTCACCCGGTCCGCTTCAACCTCGCCGTGCGCGACTTCCTCGGCGCAACGCCCCGCCAGCCGTGGCGCCGCGCGCTGGCGCGGCCCAGGCGCGCGCTGTTCATCTCGAGCCCGATCGGCCTCGGCCACGCGCTGCGCGACGTCGCCATCGCGCGCGAGCTGCGCGCGCTGCATCCCGATCTGCAGATCGACTGGCTCGCTCAGGATCCCGTCACTCGGGTGCTCGAGGCGCGGGGAGAGACCATCCATCCGGCGAGCCGGCTGCTGGCCGGCGAGTCGGCGCACATCGAATCCGAGGCGGGCGAGCACGATCTGCGCGTGTTCCAGGCGTGGCGCGACATGGACGAGATCCTCCTCGCGAACTTCATGACCGTTCACGACGTGCTCGAGACCGAGCCGTACGACCTGGTGATCGGCGATGAGGCGTGGGAGACGGACTACTACCTGCACGAGAATCCCGAGCTGAAGCGCACCGCCTTCGTCTGGCTCACCGACTTCGTCGGCTGGGTGCCGATGGAAGGACCCGATTCGCGCGAGGCCGCCCGTACCGCGGACTACAACGCCGAGATGATCGAGCAGATCGCGCGGTTCCCGCGCGTGCGTGATCGTGCGATCTTCGTCGGCAACCCCGACGACGTCGTGGATCTCACGTTCGGACCCGGGCTGCCGCGCATCCGTGACTGGACGCGGGCCCACTTCGATTTCCCCGGCTACATCCTTCCGTTCGATCCGGCGGAGTTCGCGGATCGCGACGCGGTCCGTGCCCGGCTCGGCTTCCGCCCGGACGAGAGCGTCGTCTTCGCGGCTGTCGGCGGCAGCGGTGTCGGCCATCACCTGCTGCGGAAAGTGATCGCGGCGACCGAGCAGACGCGCCGCCTCGTGCCCGATCTGCGCCTGATCGTCGTGACCGGGCCGCGGATCGATCGCGGGGCGCTGCCGACGGCGCCGGGCGTCGAATACCGCGCGTTCGTGCCCGACCTCTACGCGCACCTCGCCGCCTGCGACCTGGCGGTTGTCCAGGGCGGGCTCAGCACGTGCATGGAGCTGGCGGCGACGAAGCGCCCGTTCCTGTACTTTCCGCTGCGCAATCACTTCGAGCAGAACATCCACGTGGCGCACCGGCTCGGCCGGTACGGCGCCGGGACGCGCATGGACTATCACCAGACGGATCCCGAACGGCTGGCGCACGCCATCGCCGACGGGCTCAAGCGGCCCGTGCTCACGCGTGACGTCGAGACGGACGGCGCGCGACGGGCCGCCGCCCTCATCGCCCCGCTGCTCTGACAATGAGATCGCTTACGGCAGAAGGAGGACCGACATGTCAGACCGACTGAACGATGTCAACCTGGACGGCATCATGGCCGTCGACAAGCTCGTGCGCGAGAATCCGGCGCTCGGGAAGTGCCAGTTCAAGGCGAAGTCGAGCTGGCAGCGCGGTACGAAGAGCCAGGTGTCCATCAGCGCGTGGACGGCGGGCGGCAACACGATGACGCCGCCGCCGCGGCGGTTCACGGTCATGGTCGACGAGCCGGCGGAGCTCGGCGGCGTGGACGGCGCACCGAATCCGGTCGAGGTCCTTCTCTCCGCGCTCGCCGGTTGCGTGACGGCGGGGATCGCCACGAACGCGCAGATGTTCGGCGTGCCTATCGACGGGATCGACATCGATCTCGAGGCCGACGTCGACGCGCGCGGCATGCTGGGGCACGACAAGTCCGTGCGCAACGGCGTGACCGACATCCGCTACACGGTGACGATCCAGAGCTCGGCGCCCGAGGACAAGGTGCGCAAGGTCAAGGAGACGATAGACCGCAAGTCGCCCGTGCGCGACACGCTGGCCGGCCCGGTGAACATCGTGTCGAAGCTGGTCTACAAGCCGCGCTGAGGCGATGCCGGGCGACGTCAACTGCATCTTCACGAAGGTCTTGATTCCCTTCGTGGAGAAGGAGGTCGGCCCCGAGGGCGTCGCGGCCGTCTTGCGGGCGGCCGGACGCTCTCGGGAATACCTCTCTGCGGACCATAACTGGATCCCGCTGGCGCTCATGACCGAGCTCATTCGCTTGACGATGACGCTGATGGGCGAGACCGACGAGCGCCGGTGGGCACGCCGCTTCGAAGAATACTTGATGGAGTGGAGACCCTCGCGCGCTGATCGCCACTACATGGGCACGTACTCGATGGCCCTCGCCGAGCCGCGGCGGTACTTCGAGCGGGTCCCTGTGGTTGTCGCCGGCGCATGGGGTTGTATCCGGCTCCAACCGGTCGCGGTGGGGCGCAGGCAGGCACGATTCCGTCTCGTGCCGGCGCCGGGAATTACGCCGTCTCCGTGGATCTGCACGGCGATGCAGGTGCAGTTCGAACGGGCGCCCACCGTGTGGGGGCTGCCGGCGGCGAGGGTGAGCGAGCGTGCATGCGCGACCCGAGGCGCGGATGCGTGCGTGCTCGACGTCCACTGGAGGAACCCACCCCTTGGCCGCTGGTTCTGGACTGCGACGCTGGGGGGCGCGGCGGGATCGGCGCTCGTCGGGGTGGCGCTCGTGATCGCGCCGGCCGTGTCGTGGCTGGAGCACGCGCTCGCGGCGGCTGCACCGCTCGCGGTCGGCGTCGGCGTCGGCGCGATGCTGCGCGAGCGTAGGCGCCGTCGCCACAGCCAGCAGCTGCTCGATCTTCAGTCCGAAGAGATCATCTACTCGAACAACGAGCTCGAGAAGAAATTCCGCGACCTCGAGACCAAGATCGACCAGCTCTCGCTGTTGAGCGATCTGAGCGCCGCGGTGAACGCGACCCTCGACGCCGAAAAGATCTACGAGCAAGCGGTCGAGCGGCTCGTGCACGGGATGGGGTACGAGGCGGCGCGGCTGTTCCTCGTCGATCACGAGCGCCGGGTCGTTCGCAGCCACCAGGCCGCCGGGCGCGCCAGCCAGCTCGAGAGCATCGAGCTGCCGCTCGACGCGACGAGCGCGGTCGGCCGCGTGGCAACGACCGGGCTGCCGCTTCTCGTCGACGATGTGGACGCCAGCCCGACCCCGCTCCACCTGGCCACCGCTCGGGCCCTCGATGTGCGGTCGTTCATCGCTGTGCCGCTCCGGGTCAAGGAGCGGACCGCCGGCGTGCTCACGGTGGCTGCGAGCCAGCCCAAGCGGTTCGCGGCCGGCGATCTGGAGCTCATGGCGGCGGTCGGCAACCATGTGGCGCTCGCGGTCGATCGCGCCGAAAGCTTTCGAATGATCGAGGAGCTGACGCGTGGTCTCGAGGACAAGGTTCGCGTGAGAACCGAACAGCTGCGCGCGGCCAACGAGGAGCTGCAGGCGGCGTATCGCGATCTGCAGGCGACGCAGGTCCAGCTGATCCAGCGCGAGAAGATGGCCTCGGTGGGCCAGCTCGTCGCCGGCGTCGCCCACGAGCTCAACAACCCGATCGGCTTCGTCTACTCGAACGTGGGCACGCTGGAGGACTTCGTCAAGCGGCTGCGCGCGATCGTGGATGTGTACCGCGCGATCCCGCTCGCCGACGCCGAGCAGGGGCGCGTCGACGAGCACTGGAAGCAGCTGAAGGTCGACTACGCGCTCAAGTACGTCGACTCGATGATCGAGGGCATTCGCGAGGGCGCCGAACGCGCACGCAAGATCGTCCGCGACCTGCGCGTGTTCGCGCGGACGGACACCGACGTCTGGCAGGCCGTCGACCTGCACGAGGAGCTCGAGTCGAGCCTCACGCTGGTGAACCACCTGCTCAAGGAGCGAATTACCGTGCAGCGGCGCTTCGGCCAGCTGCCGTCGGTCGAGTGCGTGCGCTCGCAGATCGATCAGGTGTTCCTGAACCTCCTCGCCAACGCCGCGCAGGCGATCACGGGGACGGGCGCGATCACCATCCAGACGCGCGTGGAGGACGGCTTCGCCGTCGTCACCATCAGCGACACCGGCCCCGGCATTGCGCCCGACGTGATCGGTCGCATCTTCGATCCGTTCTTCACGACCAAGCCGGTCGGCGAGGGGACCGGACTGGGGCTTTCGATCAGCTACGAAATCGTCAAGAAACACGGCGGCGAGATCCGGGCGGAGAGCCCGGCGGGCGGCGGGGCGACGTTTACCGTGCGGCTGCCCCTGACGCGAAAGACGGCATGAACGAGCCCACCACGATTCTGCTGGTGGACGACGAGCCGCGCGTGCTCGACTCCCTCGAGGCGATGCTCGGGATGGACTACCGCATCCTGCGTACCGAGCGCCCAGGAGAGGCGCTCGACCTGCTCGCCAGGGATCGCGTCGCCGTCGTCATCAGCGATCAGCGCATGCCGGGAATGCTCGGCACGGATCTCTTGGCGAAGAGCCTCGAGGTGGCGCCGGAGACGGTGCGGATTCTCCTCACGGCGTTCACGGATGCCGACGCGCTGCTGGCCTCGATCAACGCCGCCAACATCTATCACTTCGTGCTCAAGCCGTGGGACCCGAAGGAGCTGGCGCACGTCGTCGGCCAGGGCGTGCAGCGCTACCGGCTCGGTGAAGAGCGCGAGCGGCTCTTGCGCGATCTCGAACGCAAGAACGCCGACCTCGAGGCGGCGCTCGCCGACCTGCGCGCCGCACAGGATCACGTGGTGCGCGAGACGTCGGTGCGCGCGCACCTGCAGCGCTACGTGTCGCCACGCCTCGTCGACATGGCGGTCGCGAACCCGGCCCTCCTCGACATTCCCGGGGAGTGGCGGCAAGCGACCGTGCTCTTCGCCGACATCCGGGGCTTCACCCGGCTGATCGAGACGACGCGCGCGCCGGTGATGATCCGGCTGCTCGACGAGTACTTCAACCGGATGATCGAGGTGATCTTCCGTCACCAGGGGACCGTCGAGCAGCTCATCGGCGACGAGATCGTCGCGCTCTTCGGCGTGCCCGACGGCGGCGAGGATGCGGCGGCGCGCGCCGTGAGCGCCGCGATCGACATGATCGACGGCGTCCGCGAGTTGGCGCGCCGGTGGACGGAGGCCGGCCTGCCCGCCTTCGACATCGGCATCGGTCTCAGCTCGGGCAAGGTGATGGCGGGGACGATCGGATCCGAGCGGCGGCGCGAGCTCATCGTGGTCGGCCGTCCGATGATCGCGGCCGCGCGCATCCAGCGCATGACACGCCTGTTCGGAGCGCATATCATCGCGGGCGAGGAGACCTTCCACCAGGTGAAAGACTCGGTGAGCTACCGCGAGCTCGGCACCCCGCGCCTCAAGGGCCTGAAGGCGCGCACCGTGCTCTACGAGATCGTCGGCAAGAAGGCGACCGTCGCGGCGGTCCCCGGCTCGGCGTGACGGACGCCGCGACCGTCCTCATCGTGGACGACGAGCCGCGCGTGCTCGACGCGCTCGAGGCGATCCTGGCCGCGGAGTTCCGCGTCGTGCGCGCCGGCGGCGGCGAGGCGGCGCTGGAGACCTTGAAGGCCGAGGACGTCGCCGTCATCGTGACCGACTACCGCATGCCCGGCATGACGGGCGTGGAGCTGCTGCGGCAAAGCCAGGAGCAAGCCCCGGATGCCGTGCGCATCATCCTCACCGCGTACACCGACGTCGACAGCCTGATGGAAGCGATCAACACCGGGCGCATCTACCACTTCGTGCCCAAGCCGTGGGAGCCCAACGAGCTGATGGTGATCGTGCGGCGCGCCGCCGAGCGCTATGCGCTGGGTCGTGAGAACGTGCGACTGCGCGACGAGCTGGAAGTCGCCTACAACGCCCTGCGCCGCGACCTCGCGGAGGCGCGCGCGCGCCCGCTCGGCTTCGACACGCTGATCGGGGCGGAGGGCGGCCTGCGCGCGGCGGTCGAGCTCTCGCGCAAGGTGCTCGAGGGCGAGACGACCGTGCTCCTGACCGGTGAGACCGGCACCGGCAAGGAGCTGTTCGCACGGCTCATCCACGACAACGGGCCGCGCCGAGCCAAGGCCTTCGTCGCGCAGAACTGCGGGGCACTGCCCGAGTCGCTGCTGGAGTCGGAGCTCTTCGGCCACGCGCGCGGCGCGTTCACGGGCGCGACGAGCGAGCGCCGCGGGCTGTTCGAGGAGGCGCACGGCGGCACGATCTTTCTGGACGAGGTCGGCGAGATGTCGCCGGCTATGCAACTGCGGCTGCTGCGCGTGCTTCAGGAAGGCGAGCTGCGGCGGGTCGGCGAAACGGCCACGCGGCGAGTGGACGTGCGCGTGCTCGCGGCCACGAACGCCGATCTGGAGACCGAGGCGGCCGCCGGCACCTTCCGCAAGGACCTCTTCTATCGGCTCAACGTCTTCCCGATCCACCTGCCGCCGCTGCGCGAGCGCGCCGGCGACATCCCCGCGCTCGCCGAGCACTTTCTGGCGATCTATCGCACGCGCGCCCGCCGCGCCGTGCCGTCGATCTCGCCGGAGGCCATGGCACGGCTGCGCGCGTACCCGTTTCCCGGCAACGTGCGCGAGCTCGAGAACGAGATCGAGCGCGCGGTCACGCTGGCCAATCCGGGCGAGGCGATCTCGCCCCAGCATCTCTCGGAGCGCGTGCGCGCCGACCGAAGCGCGGCAGGGACACCCTCGACGCTCAATGACGCGATCGAGCACCTCAAGCGCCGCATGATCGAAGATGCGCTGCGCGAGTGCGGATCGAAGACCCGCGCGGCCGAGCGGCTGGGGCTCACGCGCCAGAGCCTTCAGCAGATGCTGCGGCGGAGAAAGATCTAGCCGCTCTCCGCCAGCTCCACGGCCGTGACGCGCACCTTGCCCTCGGCGGCCAGCATCAGCAGCACCGAGGTCGCGCCCGCGGGCGAGAGATTGAGCCGCCGCGCGAGATCGCGCGGTGACTGCGCGCCGTCACGAAGACAGGCGAGAACTTCCGCGTCGAGCTCGCCCCACCATTCCTGCTCCACGGCTGTTCTCATGCTTCCTCCGCGCTTGCATCACGCAAGCACGGTGCCAGACGCGAAGTGCGCGAAAACCGGCGCTCGTCGCGCGGCGGCCTGGGGATCGCTGCGTACCGCGCGGGCGACGACGTGGCCGCTGCCCGCGTGACGGGCACGCGGCTCAAGAACGAGGCATCACTCCCCGGCCTCTTGAACGAGCCACGGACAGACAAGCCGCTCGACCAGCGACACGGCGCCGAAGAGGACGATCGCCATCAGCGAGAGCAGGATCATCGAGCTGAACGCGAGCTCGGTCTTCCAGTACGACGTCGCCGACAGGATCACGTAGCCGAGGCCCTTGTCCGAGCCGACGAACTCGCCGACGACGGCGCCGATGACCGCGAGCGTGATGGCGACCTTGGCCCCCGCGAAGAAGAATGGCATCGCCATCGGCAGACGGACCTTCATGAACGTCTTGAGCGCGCTGGCGCGATACGAGCGGCTCAGGTCTAAGAGCTCCGGCGGCGTGGCGGCCAGCCCGGTGGCGGTGTCGACGACGACCGGAAAGAAGGCGACCAGGAACGCGACGATGACCTTGGGGATCTCGCCGTGGCCCAGCACCAGCAGCAGCACCGGCGCGATGGCGATTTTCGGGACGGACTGAGCGAGCACGATCAGCGGATAGAGCGCGTTGCGCAGCGCCGGCGAGTACACGATCAGCACCGCGAGCGGCACGCCGACGGCGATCGAGAGGGCGAACCCGCCGAGCGTCTCGTAGAGCGTCACCCACGCGTGGCCGATGAAGCGATAGCGCCAGTCCCAGGCCTCCGCGAAGATCGCCGAGGGTGGCGGCATCACGAAGCGCGGGATGCGAAAGGCCCACGTCGCGGCCTCCCAGGCGAGCAGCGCTGCCGCGAGCGTGGCCGCCGGCACGAGAGACTCGCCCACGAGGCGGCGGACGCTCATCGATCGAGCCGCCGCGCGAAGATGAGCTCGCGCACCTCGTCGCTCGCCGCCTTGAAGCGCGCGTCGAACTCGAGGTCCATCGTGCGCGGGCGGGGCAGGGCGATCGGCAGGATGCGCGCGACGCGGCCGGGCCGTGGCGTCATCACCACGACGCGGTCGGCCAGCAAGATCGCCTCGGGGATCGAGTGCGTGACGAACAGGATGGTCTTGCGGCGCTCCTCCCAGATCCGCAGGAGCTCAAGGCTCATCTCCTCGCGCGTCATGGCGTCCAGCGCGCCGAAGGGCTCGTCCATCAGCAAGAGGCTCGGATCCGGCAGCAGCGCCCGGCAGATCGCGACCCGCTGCTGCATGCCGCCGGAAAGCTCACGTGGATACTTCGTCTCGAAGCCGGAAAGTCCCGTCAGCTCGAGCAGATCCAGCGCCTGCTTTCGGTACTCCCGCGGCTGCCGCCCGAGCATCTCGACGGAGAAGAGAACGTTGTCGAGGACCGAGCGCCACGGCAGCAGCACCGGCTGCTGGAAGACGAATCCGACGTCGCCGAACGGCTCGCGCACCGGCTGGCCGCGGATGGCAATGGTGCCGTGCGTCGCCGGCGTCAGCCCCGCCACGAGCTTGAGCAGCGTGCTCTTGCCGCAGCCGCTCGGCCCGACCAGCGTGACGAACTCGTTTTCTTCCACGTGCAGCGTGACGTCCTCGACGGCGCGCACGAGGTCCCCCCGCCGCGTACGGTAGGTCTTGCCGACCGCGTCGAGCCGGATCACGTCCGCGCGGGCGCGGCGTACCGGTCGAACGGCAGCGGCGTGGCCACCGCCGCGCGGCAGGCGGCGGCGACGAACGGCGCGAGCCGGCCGGCGAGCACGCGCGCCTCGCCGGACGCGCGGTACTGGCGCTCCGCCGCCTCCTGCGCCCGGGCGTAGATGCGCGCCTCGTCCACCGTCGTGACACGGCCGCCCTCGACGACGACGCGTCCTCCGACGAGCACGGTGTCCACGCTGGCGCCGGTCTCCGCGTACACGAGTGCGTTGACGAGGTCGGCGAGCGGGCGGAGGAACACGGAATCCGCGCGCAGCAGCACGAGGTCCGCCTTGCGTCCCGGCGCGATGGCGCCCAGATCGGCAGCCTGGCCGAGCACGCGCGCGCTGCCCGCCGTCGCGAGGTTCCACACGGTGGCCGCGTCGAGCCAGCGCGCCGTCTCGTGCGGGAACCGAATCGTGCTGACGACGGAGGCGATGCGCAGCGCCTCGAACAGGTTCTGGTTGTCCGCGCACACCGAGCCGTCGGTGCCGAGCCCCACGGCGACGCCGCGGTCGAGCAACTCGCGCACGGGCGCGATACCGCAGCCCAGGCGCAGGTTGCTGCCGGGGTTGTGCGCGATCGCGCCGCCGGCGTCGGCGAGCATCTTCATGTCTTCCTCGGCGAGCCACACGCCGTGAGCGCCGACGAAGCCGGGACCCAACAACCCGTGCGCGGCCAGCCGTCCGACGATGGTCGTGCCCCAGCGCCGCCGGCTCTCGATGACCTGAACCTTGGACTCGGCGAGATGCGTGTGGACGCCGACGCCGTATTCGCGAACCAGCCGCGCGCAGCCGTCGAGAAATTCGTCGGTCGCCTGGTTGGGAATCGTCGGTGCGACGGCGACGCGCACGCGCCCCTCGGCGGCGCCGTGGAAGCGCCGGATCAGCCGCTCGGTCAGCTCGAGCAGTCCCTTCGTCGGCGCGGGGCGCATTGCCTCGACGCTGCCGCGCAGGTCCGCGGGCAGCAGATCGATCAGCCCGGGCACCGTCTGAAAGAAGACGACGTCGGCCACTGCCGGCGCCAGCACGACACGTACCCCCACGTCGGTGTAGGCGCGCACGGTCGCCTCGAACGCCTCGTCGGTGATGGCGGGCACCGCCATATAGAGGTCGTACGCCGACGTGCAGCCGGTCTTGAGCATCTCGATCGCGCCGATCGCGGCGGAGAGATAGTCGTCCTCCGGCGTGCGAAATCCATAGTTTGCTGGCGCGTTGGTCAGGAGGTCCTCGAGCGTCCAGCTGCCGGCACGGCCGCGCGCTAGATGGCTGGCCGCGTGGGTGTGCGCATTGCCGAGGCCGGGCAGCGCGATCCGCCCCGTCGCGTCGAGCACGCGCGCGTCCGACGGCGCGGCGAGCGTGGGACCGACGGCGGCGATGCGGTCGTCGTCGATGAGGATGTCGGCGCGCGTCAGCGCCGTGGGCGAGCCGGTGAGCACGTGGGCGCCGCGAATGACGGTGGCCATCACTTCTTCTCCGGCAGCAGGTCGTTCGTGTAGATCTCCTCGAGCGGCACCTTGCGCTTGAGCTCCAGATACTGCGTGTACGTGTCGCGCGTCTTCTCGAGACGCCCGGGCTCGAACTGGCCGACGGCGACCTTGCCGCTCGTGACCTCGTCGGCGTAGACGAAGCGCGCGGCGACCTGCGCCGCGCCCAGCGCGCCGTCGGGATCGACCTCGGGGTGGTGCTTGAGGACGTAACCGACACCCTCGTCGAAATGCTTCTGTCGGAAGGCGTAGTCGGCACCCTTGAGCGTGGCCCTTAGAAAGGCCTTGAGGCCGTCGGCATCCTTCGCGATCGTGTCCTCGCGCGCGACCAGCGACGTCGACGAGAGATCGAGGCCGAGATCCGCCCACGCGGTCAGCACGCGAATGTCGGCGTTCTGCTGCTTGGCGACCTTGCGAATGCGCGCCTCGTGGACGACGAAGAACGGCACGGCATCGGTCGCGCCCTTGATGAGCGACGGCGGCATCGAGGCGGCATCCATCGTCACCCACGTGACGGAGTTGGGCTTCAGTCCCGAGAGCCGCTCGAACACCGGCCAGAGGATTTGATGACTGTTGCCCGGCGAGATCGCGAGCTTCTTGCCCTCGAGCTCTTTGGGGCTCTTGATCGGCGAGTCGGCGCGCACGAAGATGCCGTGCGGCGGCCGCCGATACCAGAGCGCGATCGCCTTGGCCTTCACGTCGGTGTTGGCACGCGCCGCGATCAGCGCGGAGATGTCGGAGATGCCCACCTCGCCCTGGCCAGCCGCGATGCGCTTGACGGTGTCGGCCGAGCCCTGGCCCCGCACGATCTTCACGTCGAGGCCCTCGTCGCGGTACCAGCCCTTCTCGAGCGCGGTGTAGTGCGGCACGTACTCGCCGGTCGGCACGAAATCCAGGATGAGCGTGTACGGACGCAGCGCTTTCTGCGCGTGCCCGGCGAGGGGCAACGTGAGCAGCACCGCAAGCACGAGTATGAGCGGGAAAGCTCTGCGGCCGAGGCGTCTCATCGACATCCTCCGATCACCACGGGTTGGGAATGCGAGGGTCGGTGGGCGGCATCCATCTCACGCGCTCGGCGAGCGTGTCAAGCGACCACCGGATAGCCGGCGCTGCGAAATGCGCCGAGCAACTCGTCGCGAGCCTGAAGCAGCCGCAACCGGGTGGTGACGATTCGGAGTGAGCGTCGACGTTGTCTCTGCTCGTAACTGAGGCGCACGCACGGATACCACCACCACCATCCGCGCCTCACGTCCACGACCTCCGCGCGCGAGATATCGAGCACGGCGACCCGCGACCAGTAGCCCCAGCACGAGACGAGGCGCCGATCCGTCACGACGAGTCGCCCGGCCCAAGCCCAGCCCAGACCGAGCCGCCCGGATTGGACGCTGACCTTACGGTCGAAGACGACCCGCTCGCCCGGTGCTGGACCGTCGAAAAGCCGGCCCAGACCGAGCGCACGCAGACTCCATCCAAACAAGCTCAGATCGATTACGGCGGCACCGATGACGACGGCGAGCGCCGGCGGCAACCAATCGTTCACCGCGCGAGCGCGGGTCGCCGATCGAACCATGGCCGCGCTTTCTCGAGCTGTGCGGCAAGCCGGAACAGCGTCGCCTCGTCGCCGTAGCGCGCGACGAGCTGCACGGCGACGGGGAGGTCGCCCGCCACGCCGAGCGGCAGCATCATCGCCGGCTGCCCGGTGATGTTGAACCAGACGGTGAACGGCGAGAAGTGAAACACGCGCCGCCAGTACTCGTCGACGTCGCCGAGCATCATGTCGATCCAGCCGAGCTTGGGCGGCAGGGTGGCGAGGCCCGGCGTCAACACGATGTCCCAGCGCTCGTGAAACGCGGCCATCTGGCGACCGAGCCGGTGCGCCGTCTGCGTGGCACGCACGTAGTCGGCGCCGGTCACGCGTTGGCCCATCTGCCCCGTCGCCCACGTGACCTTCTCGACCTCGTCCTCGCGCGCGGGCCGGCCCTTCGCAGCGTTGCCGGCGAGGTTCACGACGGTGTTCGCGGCGGCGAGCGTCAGGAACGTCGGGACCACGAGCTCGCCCTCGATCGCAGGATTCGCCTCCTCGACGTGGTGGCCGAGATCCGCGCAGAGCTTCGCGGTCTCGGCGAGCGTGCGCAGGCTGTCGGCCTCGACCTTCGCGCCATTGGGCGTGACGCTCGTGAACGCGATGCGCAGTCGCCCGGCGTCCGCGCCCACCTCGGCGGACAGCGGCCGCGCCAGCGGCGGCGCCGCGTAGGGATCGCCCGGGCCGGCGCCGGCCGTCGCGTCGAGGAGCGCCGCCGAGTCGCGCACGCTCAGCGTGACCGCGTGCTCCGCGGAGAGACCTCCGAGGCCCTCACCGGCGTACGGCGCCATCGTGTTGCGGCCGCGCGTTGGCTTGAGACCGACCAGCCCGCAGCACGCCGCGGGCGCGCGGATGCTGCCGAAACCGTCCGTGGCGTGCGCCATCGGCAGCATGCGAGCGCCGACGGCCGCGGCAGCGCCGCCGCTGCTGCCGCCCGAGATGCGCGTGGGGTCCCAGGGGTTGCGCGTGGGCCCATGCAGCTGCGGCTCGCACGTGAGCGACAGGCCGAGCTCGCACGTGTTGGTGCGACCGAAGATTACGAGCCCGGCGCCCTTGAGCCGGCGCACGTACTCGCTGTCCGCGGTCGGCGGCGGGGCGTCGGCGTAGTAGCGGCTGGAGCGCGTCATCGGCACGCCCGCGATCGAGGCGGTGAGATCCTTCATCAGATACGGCACGCCGCGGAACGGCCCGTCGGGCAGACCGGCCGAGATCGCGCGGCGCCCGTAGTCGTAGAGCTTTATAGTGACGGCATTGACGCGCGGGTTGCGCGCTTCCACGCGGGCGATCGCTGTCTCCAGCAGCTCCTCGGGCGATACCTCGCGGCGCGCGATCAGCGCCGCCAGCCCGAGACCGTCGTAGCGCTCGTACTCGGCGAATTCCGTCATTGGAAGCACCTCTCTCGCGCGCACTCTACAGTAAAATCGCGTTCGACCCGCATGGGGTGGCACCTTCCGTTCGATCGCGCCGAACGCTGCCTCAGGCGAGGCCAGCGCGCGCTCGCGCGTCGTGATTTTCCGGCGGCGGAGGCGCGGCTACGCGAGGCGCTCGATGCCGATCCGCGCTCCGCACACGCGCATCTGTATCTCGCCCACGCGCTGGCGGAGCAGGACCGCCTGGCCGAAGCGGAGGCGGCGCTGGCGCGCGCCGCCGAGCTGGCGCCCGACAACTTCGTCTTTCCACTGCACCTGGCTATCGTGAGGCTCGACGCCGGCGATCGCGGCCGCGCGCGCGAGGCGCTCACGCGTGCGGCGGCGCTGGGGCCCGACAACACGCTGGTGCACGGCTACCGCGACCTCGTCGCGTGGCAAGACGGCGAGCGCGCCCGCCTGGCGGCGCTCGGCCCGCGCGCGCGCGAGCTGCCGGACTCGTTCCGCGCGCGACTGCTGCTGCGCCTCGCCGACACGACGCTCGCCACGCGCGGCGGGGCCGCCGCCGTCGCGCTGCTCGAGCCGCCCGAAGAGCCGCCCTTCGGCATCCGCTTGCCCGCGGCGCTGCGAGCGCGCTGGCAGCGCCGGCGGCTGGAGCGCGCGCGCAGCCTGGTCGAGGCCGGACGGCTCGAGGATGCCGCCGATTTCCTCGCGGCCCAGCCCGACGCGCTCGACGAGCCCGGCGCGCGCGAGCTCCTCGAGCGCGCGCGGCACGGCGCGGTCGCATCGGTAACGGCGGCGCTCGACCGCGTGGAGCCGCGCGAGCGCCGTGGGCTCTTGCTGCGCCGCTACGAGTACGAAAACGACCTCGGCGATCGCGACGCCGCGTACGGCACGCTGCAGGCATGGCTGGCGGCGCACACGGCGGCCGGCGCGCCGTCCTCGGAGACGACGGTGGTAGAAGCCGCCACGCGGCGGCTCGCCGAGCTCGACGTCACGCGCGGCGACTACGACCGCGCCTTGCAACACTGTGCAGCCTCCCGCGCCGCGCGGCCTGCGCGCGAGACGCACGGCGTCGAGGCCTTGGCACTTGCGGGTCTCGGCCGGTGGCGCCCGGCGCGCCACCGTTTCGAGGATTTTCTTGCCGACGCACTGTTCCCGATGGACGTCGCGGTTGCGCGCGTGGTCGAGTCGTCGGCATGACGGCTGCATTGCCTGGGTCCAAATGTCTGCGGACGTCTCTCCCTGGAAGCTCGGCGGTCTCAGTGTGTCCCAGCTTGCCCGCCGCGTGTGGCGGGAGATCCAGGAGGACGAGGTCACCGACCGCGCGGCCGCGCTCGCCTACTACTTCCTGTTCGCACTGTTCCCCGCGCTGCTCTTCCTGACCACCCTCCTCGGTCTCCTGCCGATCCCGAACTTGATGGACCGGCTCATGGAGTACGTGTCACGCGCGCTGCCCGGCGACGCCGCATCGGTGACGCAGAAGACGCTCGCGGAGATCCTCCGCGGCGCCAGCGGCGGCCTGCTCTCGATCGGCGTGCTCGGCGCGCTGTGGGCGGCGTCCAACGGTCTCGCGTCGATCATGAGCGCGCTCAACGTCGCCTACGACGTGCCCGAGAGCCGTCCGTTCTGGAAGCGCAAGGCCCTCGCGCTCGGCCTCACGCTTCTGTTCGCGCTGTTCATCCTCACCGCCCTGGTGCTGATGATCTTCGGGCCGATGATCGGCCAGACCGTCGCGAGCTGGGTCGGCCTCGGCGCCGCGTTCACGCGGGTCTGGAACATTGTCAGCATCCCGATCGTGATCGTCCTGGTCGCGGTGGGCGTCGCGCTCGTGTATTACCTGGCGCCGGCAGCGGAACAAAAGTTTCGCTGGGTGACGCCGGGCTCGGCGCTTGCGGTCGTGCTGTGGCTGGCGATGTCGGCGGGCTTGCGCTACTACGTCTCCCACTTCGCGAACTACAACGCGACGTACGGCTCCATCGGCGGCGTGATTCTCCTCATGCTGTGGCTCTACCTGAGCGGCATCACGCTGTTGATCGGAGCCGAGGTCAACTCCGAGATCGAGCACGCCGCGGCGGCGCGCGGCGCCGCCGACGCCAAGATTCGCGGCGAAGCCGAGCCCGGAGTCGAGCCCGCCCTGGTGCCGCTGCCGTCCAACGTCCTGCGGCTGCCGCTGCGGCGCGAGGGGCGCGTCGCGGCGTCGGTCACCGAGGGTGTGGCGCGGTTGGCGCGGCTGGAGGTCGAGCTGGCCGTGAGCGAGACGAAGCGCGTGGCCATCGATCTCGGCCTGGCGTTCGGCGTGGCCATCGTCGCCGCGATCATTCTCGTCACGGGCTTGACGGTGACGGTGGCGGCGGCGCTGGCGCCGGTGTTCGGCGCGGACTGGCGCCCGCTGCTCAGCGTTGGCGGCGGCGGCGCGCTCCTGGCGGCGGCCGCGCTCGCGTGGTCGATCTATCGTGTGCGGAACCTCGGCGTGCTGCGCCAGACACTCGCATCCATCAAGGAGACGTGGCAATGGGCCGAACGGCGACTGAAGTCGGGGACAACGTAGCGCTGGCGGGTCGGCTCCTCATCCGCGCGCTGGACACTGCACGCCGGCGAGGCTGGCTGCCGTGGATTCCGGTGGCGGCGGCGGTGCTCGCCGCGATCGTGCTGCGCAAGCGTCCGATCGAGGACGTCGCCGAGCGTGCGGGGCGCACGGCCGAGCGGGCGCTGCAGGTGGCGGGCGCGCTCGCGGCGATCGAGCGATTCCGCGAGCTGACCGGCGGCCGTCGCGTGGCCTGACTTCTGAAGATGGGGGGCCCCGAAATGGCCCCCCATACCCCCCCATGCTCGAAGCGCCCGCGGGGAACCCGGGGCGCTCCTCGATCTCCCGCGAGATAGCTGCTAGCGGCCTTGCCAGTTCGCTTTGCGCTTCTCGAGGAAGGCCCGCGCGCCTTCCTTGAAATCCTCGCTCATGTAGCACGACAGCAGCAGATCCTCGAGACTGCCCGGTGAGGCGGCGGCGATCATGCGCCGCACCGCCTCCTTCGTCGCGGCCAGGGTGAGCGGCGCCAGCTCCGCGATGTGCGCGGCCAGCTCTTTCACGCGGCCGCGCAGCGCGGCGGCGGGATGCACCTCGTCCACCATGCCGATCGCCTTCGCGTCGGCGGCGCTCACCAGCCGCGCCGTCAGCACGATCTCCCGCGCGCGCATGGGACCGACGGTGGCCGCGAGCAGACCCAGGCTGAACGGCGCCGCGAAATTGCCGAGCGTGCGCGCGACGGGCGCGCCGAAGCGCGCGTGCTCGGCCACGATGCGGAGGTCGCACGCGAGCGACATGAACATGCCGCCGCCGACGGCGTCGCCGCCGACCATCGCGATCGTCGGCTTGGTCATGTTTGCCAGGCGAGAGAGCACGCGCGTGATCCGCGCCTCGTAGCCGAGCGCGTCCTCTTTGGTCTTGAACGTCAGGAACTGGCGGATGTCGGTGCCGCTGACGAACGCCTTGTCGCCCGCGCCGGTGAGAACCATGACGCGGACGCCGGCATCCTTGTCGATCTTGTCGCACAGGTCGTGCAGCGTCTCGTACATCTCGAACGTCATCGCGTTGCGCGCCTCGGGCCGGTTGAAGGTCACCGTCACGACGCGGCCTTCCTGCTCGACGAGGATGGGCTCCGTCTGGGTCATGCCCCGACGATAGCGCACCGGCGGTACCGGCTGCTACTCTTGGCTCGATGCTCGAGCGTCTCGCCGATCTGCTCGTGTGGCCCGGGCGCGTGCGCCCCTTCGAGGTCGACGCCGCACCGGCCGACGTGCTGCTGCAGAGCTCGCTCGTGCTGCGCGGCCTCGGCGCCAGCGTCGCGCGCCTGGATCTCGACAGCGGCACGCTGGAGGCGCGTCTCGCGGCCGGCGGTGTCCTGCACGTGCGCGCCTTGGCCGATACCGACGTTCGCAGCCGGGTCGCCATCGACGTCGAGGGGCGCGACCGGGGCGGCGTGGCGCGCGTGCTCGCGCGCGAGCTGGCGCAAGGAGGCGGCGCGTGATCTTGCTGACCGGGTTCGAGCCGTTCGGCGCGTTTTCGACCAACGCTTCTGGCGAGGTGGCCAAGGCGCTCGACGGCCGCGCCTTCGGCGCCGAGGTCGTGCGCACCGCCGTGCTGCCCGTCCACCACGTCGAGGCGGCGCGCGCCGTCGAGGGGCTGCTGGACGAAGGCGTGCCGCGCGCGATCATTCACCTGGGACTGGCCGGTGCGCGGGCGCGTATCGCACTCGAGCGCGTCGCGGTGAACGTGATGGACTTCGAGATCGCGGACAACGCCGGCTACCAGGCGACTGGCGAGCCGTGTGTGGCAGGCGGTCCCGTCGCGTATTTCAGCACGCTGCCGCTGCGGGCAATTCTGCACGCGCTCGTGGCCGACGGCGTGCCGGCGTACCTGTCGAGCACGGCCGGGACGTACCTCTGCAATCAGACGATGTACACGACGCGGCACCTGCTCGAGCGGCGCGGCCTGACGCTGCCCGCCGGCTTCGTCCATTTGCCGCAATCGGCGGCGATGGTCGCCGCGTCGGGTCTCGATCAGCCGAGCATGGATCTGCCGCTGATGATCCGCGCGATCGAGACGGCGCTGCGCGTGACCGCGGCGTCGCTGTCTATTTGAACAGGCTCAGATCGATGGCGTCGGCCATGGCTTTGTAGCCAGCGACGTTCGGGTGCCCATGGTCGCCGCTGTCATACGCAGGGAGCAAGGCGCTCGGGTTCGTCGGATCGCGCAGCACGAGATCGAAATCGATCACCGCATCGTATTCCCCGCTGGTGCGGATCCAGGCATTCACCGCCTGACGCTGTGCCTCATGCTCCGGCGTGCAGAAGGCCGGAAGGACGGTCGTTCCTGCACAAGGCGTCAGGGTCGCACCGTATATGGTCAGCCCGCGGGCGCGCGCTCGCTCGATGAGCTGCTTGTGTCCCTCGATGACCTGATCTGCCGTCACGGCCTCGGCCGGAAGAATGCCTGCGATCCCGATATCGTTGAGGCCCTGGAGAACGATCACGTGCGTCACTCCCGGCTGGGCGAGCACATCACGGTCGAATCGCGCTAACGCATTCGGGGCGAGACGGTCGTGCAGAATCCGGTTGCCGATGATGCCCGCGTTGAGGACGCCGAAGTGGTGATTGCCCGGTCTCGCCATCAGCCGCCGGGCGAGTTGATCCGGCCAGCGATTGTTGCCGTCGGGCGTCGAGCCTTCACCGTCCGTGATCGAGTCTCCGAGGATCGCGATAGCTCCAGTTTGCTTGGACGCTGTCACGGCGACACCCGCCAGCCAGAACCAGGATTGCGTCGTCGTCAACACCGGCATGACGACGCTCGCCGTGAAATCGTCGTGCGGGGAGATGTATGAGGTTTGCAGAGCCAGGATGTGCCACGTGGCCGGCCCGGTCGCGCCGGGGACGAATATGCTGACGGCGAGGTCACTGAGCGCCGGCACGTCGAGATCGACCGGGTCGCTGAGGATCTGTGCCCCCGGCGGAATGGTGATGGACGGGCTGCCGCTGAAGGTCAGAACTCGATCCGTTCCCGGTACGATCGCTGCACCCGAAGCACGGAGCGCAATGTGAGCCGCACCGATGACGAGCGCGCGGGCGCCGAACGTCGAGAGGCGCACGCGCACCCGATCGCCGCCGATGCTCGTGTGCACGATCTGGCGCAGAGTCTGATTGTTGAATCCGCTGTTCACAAATCCGAAGCCGGCATCCGGCGGGTGCATCGCGGTACTCCACGTTCCGACGAAAGCATCGAGCCTGTCTTCAGCGACAGCCGCCGAATTGACGGCCAGGCTCGAGATCGCGAGCATCAGCGCCACACCGATCTTCATGAACCGACGACGGCTCAGCCCTGCGGTCATAATCTCCTCCATCGATCTTCGCTGGCGGCCTAGGAACACAGGGATCGGTCGGCGCACTCGTGGCAGTCAAACTTTTCGACCTCGATCCGCGTGAGCTGGAATTCTCCGCAGTCTTCGAAGAGGACTACGCCGGCGGTGTTGAATACCTGGATCCTGAATACGCCCTCCCAACCGCCGGAGCGCGGATCGAAGTGCAGGGTGCTGACGATCTTGGCGCTGCCCGTGTTGCGGCCGCCTCCGGCTGGACTTCCGAACAGCACAAGGAAGGTCAAGTCGACGTCTCGACCCCGACGCACCCAATTGCCAAGCCCCGGACTCTCGAACGGACCGGGCGATTCGGTGGCTATGACCGCTCCGTCGCTGGTGAACGTAAGCAATCCGGGGAAGCTTCCCTGCGCTGCGGTGGTGATCTGAACGCGCCACGAACCTGGGAGCCGGTTCACGCCCTGGTCTGCCAGCGCGCTTCGAGGTGCCGTCGCGGACGCCGAAACCAACACGACGATGACGCCGGCCATCATTGGTGCGATGACCTTTCGGTATGTGCTCATGACGGACGTCTCCTCTCTCCTCGCTGGATCGCTGCATCGCCCGAATTCCGCGACGATGGCCTGTCAACTTCCGTGCCGAACGGCGGAATGTGAAAACGAGCCTGACGTCGGGGTTTGAGAATCAAGCGCGCTGTTCAATCCGCGGTGCTGAACAAAACTGAGCAGTGCGCTGAACACTGGGTTACCCTTGCGACCCCCATGGACCGGCCGGTTGAGCTGCTGGGTGAGAGCCCGCGTATCGACGC
>Ga0114129_10001542_pt1 | contig 31212 bp, 20 predicted proteins | sample RhiMetdeltSRZDD1_FD_80071 | JGI IMG/M metagenome (GOLD analysis project Ga0114129, IMG submission 80071) | Populus rhizosphere microbial communities from Tennessee, USA - Rhizosphere MetaG P. deltoides SRZDD1 (version 2) (version 2) | ecosystem: Host-associated > Plants > Roots > Rhizosphere >...
CCCGCCCCGCTGCGATCGCGTCTTTCTCGACGCCCGTCACGTGTCCTCCCGATCGGCTCTTCCAGGCCACTCCCGCCGCTCCGGCCCCGCAGCCGACGTCGCAGAGACGGCGGGCGGATTCCGGCAGGCGCTGCACGAGCTCCGGCCTGTCGTGCTCGGGAGGGTCGTCGAAGACGAGCGCCCGGAACGCCGGATCAACCTCTCCCGTCGCGCGCGAAAAAAGTCGGGATGCATATTCGCCGACGCTCTCGCCGGCGAGTGACGGAATCTGCCCCGGGTAAAACGCGACCGCCGGCACGGCCGAAGCATCGAACGCGGCCGCCGCAGCGGGCCATCCCCCCTTCTCCAGCTCGCGCAACGTGTGCACCGGGCCGGCTGACGCGACCGCGAGGGGAACGCACGGTACCGCCGTCGCCCCGCCGACGCGCGGAGGCCGATCGAGGGGCGCCGGCAGCGCCCTGCTCTCGCGCACCAGGACGCAGATCTCCGCGCCTTCCAGGCGGGAGGCCGGGTCGTCGCCGGAATGTTCCGCCGCCTGCGTCACACCGAGCGCGCGGCGCCAGCGCAGCCGGCCAATCCGGCGGCCGTAATCGAGCGGGGCATCGGAAGAAAGGAAGGCGAGCCGGAGCACGGGTCGGGAGGCGCTCAGGAAAGGCTCGACACGGCGGAACCGGGAGGCCGCGAAAAGTCGGCGGCGGACTCCGACTCCACGAGCCTCCACGCGTGGGTTGGGCTCATCAGACCGACCGTGTATTCGGCAGGGACGACCGAGAAGCCCGGATCCAGGATCCGCATGTCGTGCAGGTGGAGCGCCTTTTCGTCGGCGAGAAAGACGTAAACCTTGAAGTGGCCCTGCGCGAGCGGAAGCTTCGGCAGCGTCAGGCGCACGCGATGGCGCTTCGCCGCCGAGAGCGGAGCCCACGCCTCGCGGCGGGTATCCATCGCGAAGGCCTGAACGCCGTCCTCGCGATCGATTCCGACCCGAACCTGGAAGCCGAGGTCGGGGTCCACGGTCTCGAACCCGACGTCGATCACGAACGCCTCGCCGCTGGCGAACTCCGTTCGGGGATGGCCCGACCCATCGTGCACGACGACTTCCGTCAACAACGCGGGACGGCGACCTTCCGTCGAGACCGACGAAACGTCCGCCAGCCCTGCGCCCCTCTGCTCTTTCTCCTGCAGAAAGGCTTCGTAGCGCCGGACCACGCCGACCGCCGGACCCGACGCGGCTTCCGTTCCCTCGCGCAGCCAGATCGCGCGGTCGCAGAGAAGCGCGACGTAGTACAGCGCGTGCGAGCAGAAGAGCAGCGTCCCGCCCCGCTTCTGAAAGGCGGTGATGCGGTCGATCGATTTCTTCTGGAAATATCCGTCGCCGACGGCGAGCGCCTCGTCCACGATCAGGACCTCCGCGTCGGCGTGGGTCGCGACCGCGAAGGCGAGCCGCAGCGCCATCCCGGAGGAGTAGGTCCGCACCGGTCGATCGAAGAAATCGCCAAGCTCCGCGAAATTCCGGATCTCCGGGAGACGCTGCCGGATTTGCGCGGCCGAAAGCCCGAGAAGAACCGCGTTCATCCGCGCGTTCTCGCGCCCCGTGAACTCGGGATGAAAGCCCATTCCCAGCTCCAGGATCGAGGCCACCGTGCCGTTGCGCTCGATCGATCCCGACGTCGCCTGCGTCGTGCCGGCGACGATCTTCAAGAGCGTCGATTTGCCCGCGCCGTTCTCGCCGATCAGGCCGAGGGCCCGGCCCGACGGCAGCTCGAAGGAGACGTTCGTCAGAGCCTGGAACGGGCGGTGCCTCGGGACGCGAAAGACGAGCTCTCGCAGCCGGTCGAGGGGGCTCTCGTAGAGCCGGTAGACCTTCGAGATCGAATCCGCCCTGACCGCGAGGCGGTCCGTCAACGGCCGGTCCCCCGGTGCGTCACCGACCGAGCGCGAACTCGCATCGGCGGCAGAGGAAATCGTCCGGCGCCTTCTCGACGCCGTAGGTCCACCGCCTCAGCCTCGCCATGACGTCACCGCCGAGAATCTCGCCGACACTCTGGCTCTTCAGGTCTCCGATCACGAGCTTTTCGTAATAGTCCTGGCAGCAGAGAACGGCTTTTGCGGTCGCGGTGACGTGGAGGTGCTCGAACGGTCGCGACCCCATGAGCTCGCAGCCCCTGAGCTCCTTGACGGGAGGCGGCTCCGGAACGAACGTGCCGCTTCCCGGTCGGCTGCGGATGCGGAAAGGCTTCACTTCCCAGCCCAGAGGCTCGAACCGTTCCCGGATCTCGCGCACGTCGCGGCGGTGGGCTTCGTCGTTGTCCCCGAGGGCGACGATGACGGTCTCCTCCCCGATGTCGCGGGCGGCGAGCGCGTCGATGTTCGCGAGCACCCGCGCGAGATCCCGGGTGCCGTGCATCTTTTCGTAGCGTTCGGGGTCGAGCGTGGGCAGGTTGATCCCGATGTAACGGAACCGTCCGGCGGAGGCGAGCCGCTCCGCCCGGTCCGGTCCGAAGTGGGAGGCGTTGGTCAGGAGAGAGACGGGAAGCCCGCGCGCGAAGAGCGCCAGGCAACGCTCTTCGAACAGCGGGTCGATCGTCGGCTCGTTGTAGTTCGACAGGAAGACGACGACGTCGCGGCCGCCGACCTCCAGCACTTCATCGGCGATCCTCTCGAAGAGCTCCTGGCTCATCACTTCGCGCTCGCGCGGATCGACGGACACCGGGCAGAAGGGACAGCGATGATTGCAGCTCGTGCACGTCTCGAGCGAGACGTAGAGCAGGTGCGACCGCCGGGTCTCGGCGTCGAGGTCGTCGATCAGGAAGCGGGCGGCGCGCAGATGCTCGAGGACCGCCGGATCGACCTCCGAGGCCATTTCGCCCCGCATCCGGACGAGCGCCTGGAAGCCGGGTCCGTCCTTCGGAAGTGACTCCCCCGTCGTCGGGTTGTACAGGACCGAGCCGCGGTCGTGAAGATAGGGCGACGGTGTTTCCACCTCCAGGAGGGCGGCGCTGGCCGCGGCCGGGCTGGAAGGTGGTTCGGTTTCGCTCATCGTGTCGGCCGCGCCATTCTACCGTCTGGTCTGGCTGGTTCTACGTTCGCCGCCGACCGTCCGTCGGAGTCGGAGAGCGACTGCGGAGCAGCCCTGGGAGGCTGCCCCGCGGCCGGTTGCTCTCTCACGGCCGGCGTCGCGCCGGCCGCTGAATCAGTTCAACAGATGCGTCGGACGTCCCTGGACGAAAACGGTGTCGGAGCTGATCTGGTCGACCGTGACGACGTAGGCGCCGACCCGGCTTCCTTCCAGCACTTCGACCCGGATCGTCATGGGCTCGCCCACGATGCCCGGAATCGCCGACATCGGGAGCTGGACGTAGTGGCCCGAGCGGGTCGAGTCGTTCAGGACGAAGTCGAACGTGCCGGTCACCGAGCCATCCTGCTTGACTGCCGTCACTCGGACCCGGGTCAGCAGATCGCCCATCGAGAAGAAACCGATGTTGGTCCGGAAGCGCAGGTTCTGCTGCGCACCGGGAAGAACGAGCGGGCTGCCCGGAGCCACGCTCTCGCCGTTGGAATAGACGAAGAGCTGCATGCCGGCGGTCCCTGCCGTTCCGCGGTCGTCGTAGATCCGGCCTCCGATCAGGAGCGGCGCGGTCGTCGAGTCACTCGCCGCCAGGTAGGAAATCCGGAGCAGCCCAAGCGTGGAATCCTGCTTGAGATCGACGCCGCTGGGGGCGTAACGGGCGAGAACGCTCCCGACGACGTCGTCCAGGATGACCGAACGGCTCGGGCCGATCGTGACCGGCGCGAGCACGCGCTGTTCGGTGCCGCTGCGGTCGGTGAAGCGATACTCGAACGTGAGGTCCCGCGAGACCGAGCTGCCGCTGTAGAGCGTGAGATCGGTCTTCCAGTGCGGCCCGTCCGCCACGTCATCCCGCCCGATGCGGCCAACGCCGGGGATGAAGTAATCGAGCGGGGTATCCGCCGCCCCGGCGATGCGCGGAGTGTCGTCCGAAACCTGGCACAAGTCGTTGTTGCGCCGATCCAGGGTGGATGCGGCCGCGATCAGCGTGCCGCCCGTCCCGACGGGCGAGGCTTTCAGGATGTACCGCTTGGTGGAATCGGTCAAACCGAGGTCCGCCGCCTGAAGTTGCGACTGCTGGAACCCGCCGACCGCGAAGTCGCGGGAGAGCGTCTGCGCCCCCGACTCGTCGAGAATCGGAACTTGAGCGCCGTCGTCGCCGAACGCCGTCAGGCGGAAGGATCCGCCCTGGCCGGATGCGTTGAAGAGTGACAGGTTGAAACGGTAGTTGGCGTCATTGCGGAGTCCCACGAGCGTCTGGTCCGTGGCGAGCTCGAGAGACTGGGTCGTCGTGCCGTAAGGTCCGACCTTGAACGACGGAAGTGACGATCCGAAAGAACGCCCCTGCTGCGTGAAGTACACCGTCGCGGTCGCGATCGGGTCGGCGTTGCCCCCGTCGTATTTGATGATCAAGACCCCTTTGCCGTCCTTGGCGAGCCGGCTCTTGACGACGTCGGTCGCAGACCAGGACTGTCCCGCGGCGAGCGGGACGCTGTTGACCGAGTTGAACTGGATCTGTGAGAGGTCGGACGGGAACGTCGTTCCGAACGGTTCGTAATCGAGCGTCAAGGTCATCGCCGTGGTTCCGGGGTTCGTGATGGAGATGTCCGTCGCCCACGTCCCGTCGGTCGCCGGCGGCACCGGGTCGATGTGCCCGGCGCCCGGGATCATCAAGGCCTGGAACCGCGGAGCGGTGACCGTAATCCGGATCACGGTCGAAGTGACGCCGGTGGTCGTCACCCCGCCCCCCGTGACGGTCAGATTGACGGAGCGAGAGCCCGGCGAGGTGAACGCGAACTGGACCGTGCGCCCGTTGAAGGGACCGGCCGGACTCGTGGAAGCCGAGGGCGTCCACGAAAACGTCGCCCCCGTGTCCGGCTCGGTGGCGGCCAGCGTGATGACTTGCCCCGCCTCGACTTCCCAGCTTCCGTTGAACTGGTTCTGGGTTGCTCCGGTCAAGCTGTAGGTGGCGGCCGGCGCCGGCGGCCCGCCCCGGACGATGTTGACGTTCGCGTTCGCCGAGGCCGAGGCGGTTCCGCTCGCGACCTGGACGGTCACCGTGTAGCCTCCGGCAGACGAATAGTTATGCGAGTTCGTCGCGGACCCGACCGTGAAACCGCCGAACGGATTGTCGCCCCAGTTCCAGGTATACGAGTACGAGCTCCCGCCGCTCGCGGTCGCCGTGCACGAAAGGGCCGTGCCCGCCGTGCCTTGACCGGGGCAGGAAAGCGTGACGGAGAGGTTCCCGGGCGGAGGCGGCGGGGGTGGAGGCGGAGGAGGAGGCGGAGCCGAGCCGGTGATCGTCACGCTCGCGGTCGCGCAAGGTTGCGGCGAGACGTTCGTGACGCACACGATGGCCGAGAACGGACCCGCACTCGAATAGGAATGCGAGTTCGCCGCCGGGCCGGGTACCAGCGACGCGGCAAACGGGTTGTCTCCGAAGTTCCACCCGTACACCGACGTCGAAAGGCCGCCGCTCGCGGTGAAAGTGATGGGCACGCCGACGTCCGCGGTCGTCGGATTCGCGTTCAGCGAGAGGAGAATCTGGTCAATGACGGTGAACTGGCGCGAGACGACGATCGGCGTCTGGCTGGTTCCGGAGACCGAGTAGTTGTAGCGAAGGTGGACGTAGTACGTTCCGGGCGAAGCGGGCGCGGCCTGGCCCGCGTCCGTGCCGTTGACCGACAGGAAGCTCGACGCGAGCTGGCCGGAGAACGTCGCCGGCGGAGTCGAGGAGCTCGTGATTGCCCAGTCGACCGAGGCGAGTGATGCCGCCGGGGCGATCTGCATCGTGTTCGTCAACGTGATGACGGCGTTCTTCACGACCGGATCGGGCGCGGCGGTGAAAGCCGGGACGAGATCGACCTGGGAGAGATTCCCGGCGACGTCGGGAGCCACGTAGCCGCCCCGATAGGTGACGCGCATCGTGAATCCCGTCGCGGCCGTGGGAATCGGCACGACGGGGTTCGTCGTGGTGATGTCCGCGCCCGTCAGCGGGCCCGAGGGAGTGGTGAACGTCCAGAAAAAACTCGCATCCGCCAGGTTGCCCTGGGAGGTGCCGGCGTTCGCCGTTCCTCCCCGCAGCACGCGGAGGTTAAAAGGGTTGACGCTCCGGTCGAGCCCTACGATGTCGGCGGTCGGCGTGAAAACGGTCACCGGGGCGGAAATGTAGGGCGACGCGGTCCAGCCGTTCGAATTGTGGCTGCGCGTCCCGATCCGGTAATCGGCGCCCGCGGGAGCGAGAGGGCTGCCGACGCTGCCGTAACAGTTCGTGCCGGCGCGCGGGTCGCCGGCGATCGTGCCGCTGGGATCGCACGGAAAGAACGCTGGATTGAAGTCCGTCAGGGTCGCGTTCGGCAGCGGTCCGGAGAGAGAGGCATCCGCCAGATACGTCGGCGCGGGGGGACTTCCGATCGAAGTGACGTTCCAGTCCCACTCGATCTGGTCGAGCGCGACCGCCGTGGACGAGCTGTCCTGGATGCGCCACCGGTCGCCGAAGTAGTTCTTCTGCGCCTCGGCGCCGGTGCGCTGGGCCGCGGAGAGGTTCGTGATGCTGGCGCCGGAGACCGGAGGCGCGGTCAGGTCCGCCGAGATGCACGAGATGTCCACCTGGTCCGTCGTGACGAGGACTTCGGCGCCCGTCACACCCGGCGACTTCAGCCGGTAAACGTATGCGGTGACCGCCCCGCCGTTCGTCTTCACGACTGCCTCGAAGCTGTTGTCGAAGTAGAGCTGGCCGGAGCCGGACTGCACGAGCGAATACGCGAGCCGCGGCGAGCCCCCCTGAGTCAGCCACTTCGTGTCGTAGATCTGGATGGCGGACCCCGTTCCCAGGATGCTGTCCGCGAGGAGCGCCGGAAACTGCGCGCCCCGGACCATCAGTCGGTCGAAGTTCCCGGGGATCGACGTCGACACCGCTGTCAATGTGCCGCTGAACTGCGACGGTACGTATTCGTAGGCGTGAATCCCCGCCGTCCCTTCCGCCGAGAAGACGAAGATTCTCCCGTTGACCGCGGCGACCGCGATCGACTTGGGTGTGCCGGAGGCCGCGATCGAGGCGCTGTCCGTTGGGATCCCCGTCGTCGGATTGATCGTCGCGATGCGGACGGCCCCGTCGACCGAGCCGGCCAGCAGGTAGAGGTCCGAGGAGCCGAAGGTCACCTTGAAGGCGGCGACTTTCGCCGGAGACGAGAGGCCCCAGCCCAACATCGAGACGGGCGACAGAGCAGCGCTCTTCGCCGTCTGTCCGTTCGTAGTCGTCAGGTCGATGACCGCGACCCCATTCGGCGTCGGCACGTAGCCGAAGTACTTGCCGGACGAGGCGAGGTAGATCGCTCCGATCTTGGCCCCCAGCGGGAAGGTCCCATCGCTCCCGATGGCGAGCTTGACCTGCTGGCCGAACTTGACCCCTCCCGAGCCGTCAGCCCGCGCCGCTTCGGCGGGCGCCAGAATCGTGCCGGCCTGCTTCGCGGCGTTGAAGTCCGAGATCATGCGCGCGCTTCCGTCCGGCGCTTCCGCCGCGGCGAAGGCCGTCCCCCCCTGGTGGCAGTCGCAGGTCAGCTGGATGAGCCCGCCGTTTCCGGAGCCGGGCTCGTCCGCGATGACGACCTGCGAGAAGTTTCCCGGGCTCGCGGGGTTGGCGAGGCTCGCTCGTGCGAAGCCCCACTGGGTGACGACGTAGAGGTAATTCGAGGAACCTCCCGTCGAGAGGTTGCCCGCTGTGAGTGTCCCGGCGAACTGGGGCATCGACTGGCTGGATGGAGTCCCGGTCGGACCGCACACCGACTGCGCCGGTGCGGCGTCGGTGTGCAACCAGAGAACGACTCCGGCGGCGAGCACAGAAAGAAAACGAACGGCCAGTTTCATTGGGTAGAGGTCCTTTCCGATGTGGAGATGGGCAGCGACGCCTCCGGCTCAGTTGAAAGGTCCGATTTCACGTTCTCCGGATTGTTTTAGAAAAATTGAAATCAGGCCTTCGAGTCTTCAACCGCCGAACCTTCCGAAACCGAAAAAAAGTGGGCGGGACTCGCGTCCCGCCCACTCAAGGAAACGACGACTATGGACCGATCCCGATGATCGTCGGGATTGCGGGAGTGACCACCACGACACCGGTCACACCCAGCGGGTTGCAGTTCGAAGGATCGAGCTGCGACGCCGGCTGGCCGGCCGAAATGAACGCGCTCGGACCCTCGAAGTCGTACTCGACCCAGGCCTGGTCGAAGCGACCGCCGTTCGGGCCGCTCGAGTTGAAGAAGCTCAGGCTGGCCCAGCCCACGCCGAACGCCGGGAGCGATCCCGCGAACGACGTGATGTTGCGACGCTGAGTCTCCAAGGGGAAGTTGAAGGTTGGCGCACGGCACGGCGACGGGCACACGCCCGAAAGCACCGTGTTCTCGTCTTCGTCGAAGAAGCTCAAAGTCACGACCGGCTCGACCGTGTCGCACATGCCACCGTCCAGGAGGTCCGTCAGGGATCCCGAGGAGGCACGCCACACGTTCAGGTTGGAAGTGACCGACGAGGTGTTGAACCAGCGGGCCGCGTACTTCAGGCCGAGCGGCTCGCGCTGGTCGCCGATGCCTTCGTTCCACGGGTTGGTCACGAAGAGCGGGCAGTTGCCGGGCGAGCAGAGGACGTCGGTTCCGACGTAGCGGTGGTAGAAGGTCCGGATATCTGTATCCACGTCACCCGCCAGCGACGGATCCGCCTCGATGTTGACGGTCGAATTACCGTACGTCGGAAGGCCGGAGCCGGAGGTGAAGATCACCTCGCCGAACAGGTTGTTCTCCATGCCGATCGCGTCCCGGAGGTAGTAGTTCGGGTCGGACGGGTTGGAGAGGTTGCAGTAGTTGGCGTGGTCGATCACGATGTAGCCGTGGATCGGGTTTGTGATCGTCCCATCCACTGTGCCGGGATCGCACCCGAGCGAATCAGCCGTCACGTCCAGGGAGTCGAGCACGCCCTTGGCGAAGTCGCTCCCGGCCGGCCAGGCGGGCTGCGGATACAGCGTCGTGGCCAGCGTGTTGTCGAGAGGGGTTGCCGTGTCGACCGGTCGAATTCGGAGGTACTGGCCGGCATGCGATCCGGTGCCGCTGTAGACACTCGCGCTGCTGTTGCGCTGGCAAGCGTCATTCGCGGACGTCGCGTGCGCCGTCGTGATCGGGGTCGCCGGCAGGAAGCCCTGGAGGGTTCTCGCCATCGACATCGACTGACAGTCAAAGCCGGTCAGAGCGATGTTGAAGTCGAGCACGAGAAAGGACCGATCGTTGAACACGTTGACGTGGGCGATCATCGGCGCCGAGGAGGCGTTGCAGATCGTCACGAGCGTGTCGCGGGCGTCGGGTCCCGTCCCGAGAGGCGTCCCGTCCGGATTGAACGTCGCTTCGAAGTACGGGACCAGAAGCGTCGCCGCCGGGCGCTGGTCAATGGTGCACGTGATGGCGCTCGCGCTCCCCGCAATTGCGAAGAGTGCGGCGATCGCCAAACACGTCATCAGGGTTTTCTTCATTGAGATCTCCTCATCACATTTAGACACTGAAAAATGACACCATGAGCGTCCGTTGCTCGCGATCCCATCACCTCCCATACTTCAAATTTTTATCCACCTAAAAAGGGCTTGGGGTTCTCTTCAATTTGGAGCGTTTCCGTTCCGGTCTTGAGGGCATCTTCGGCCCTTGTTCCGCGGCTGTCAAGACATAAAACTGGAAAATATGCTCTGGAATCATCTTTTCTGGACAAAGCCCTTGCCGGGGCGTGGGTTACCTCCCCCGGTTGAGGTAGACGTCCCAGCCGCCGGTGTCTTCGGGACGAGACGAGGAAACCGTCTTCGCGAGAACGATATCGAGCTTCCCGTCGCCGTTCACGTCGGCTAAGCGGACGCACTGGCCCGGGGAGTCGAGCGCCGGCTCGTCCCGCTCCGCAGCCTCGACGAAAGAACCGTCCGGCTGCTGGAAGAAGATCCTCAACCGGCGCGCCTCGCTGTCCGGAAAAACGATGTCGTCCAACCCGTCTCCGTCGAGATCCCCCATCGCGAGAGCGTACTGGAGCGTCTTCGCGTTCTTCTTTCGCCAGACGCGGTGCCGCTGCCAGGCGCCCCCCTTCCGGACGTAGAGGGTGATGCCCGCCGCATAGGCGACTTCCGGCTGCGACGTGGACATGTAGTACGCGTCCGCGAAAGCCGGCGCCCGATCGCGTCCGAAAGTGCCCGGAGCGGTCGCGAAGTGGTACGCGTAGATCTCGATGTCGGGAATGGAAACGGGCGAGAAATGACCGTTGCCCTCGTTCTTCCAGAGGAGAGTGAGGGCACCGTTGTAGTGGCTCCCGGTCAACACGTCCTTCAGCCCGTCGCCGTCGAAGTCCCAGGCGTTAAGGCTATTCGAGTAGAAGCCGCCGACGATCCCGTCCGGGAAAAACTGCCATCCCTTGGACCCCGCGAAGAGGTAGACGCGGACCTGGTGCGTGTCGACCACTCCGGTATCGGACGCCTCGACGATGTCGCGCGACGCGATGATGTCGGGATGGCCGTCCTTGTTGACGTCGGCGAGGACGACTGCCTGGGCGGAATACTCGCGGCCCGGGAGGCCAGTGCCGACCACCCGGAAGCCTCCGTGGCCGTCGCCGAAGAAGCTGACGAGCCCCCCGCCGTGGACGGCCGCGACGACGTCGGCGTGACCGTCCCCATCGATGTCTCCCACCGCTACTCCGCCGTAATCCACGACCGCATCCGCCTTTTGTTTTCCGGCCTCCGTGAAGGTGAGCGGCCAGCGCGAAAACTTCCCTTTTCCGTCGCCGATGAAGATGTGGAGCACCGGATCGCCGCCGATGCGCGAGGGGGGCGAAACGACGTCGAGAATGCCGTCTTCATTGACGTCGGCAAGGACGAAAGAAGCCCTCCAGAGCCCCTCCTTCGGCAGCCCCGAGTCAATTTTCTCGAGACGGACGCGGCCCGAAACCCTCGGCGGGAAGAGGTCGGTGAAGTCCGAGAGCGGTGGGCCCGGCTCCGTCGATTCCTGCGACTTGCGGGCCCGTGGAGTCTTCTGCGGCGCGGCCTGCGCTTTCAGGGCCTCCTCCTCCGGGATCGTCTTCGGAACGGCGATGTAATAGTACCGCTCGTCTTCCCGGAAGAACTCGATCTTGCCGCCCAGCATCGGGTGCTTGATGTGGCGGTCGTCGATGCGGATGTAGTCCTCTTTCGGATACCGCTGGATCGTGTAGGTGTCGGTCTCTTCGACGACATGCGGGTTGGTGCGGGAGAGCGCGCCGGGCATCGGCGTGGGCGTCGGCGTGGCGCCGTGCGCGGTCGAGCGGGGCGTGGAGGAGCAGCCGAAGGCGGCAGCGGCCGCCGCGGCGAGAAAAGCGCAAAGGAGCTTCCTGTTCACGAAACCTCCTGAAGGGAATTTCGATCCGTAAAAGCCGTCCGGGACCGCCCGAATTTCAACCTTTGAGTCAAATCAGGTCCGCGAAGTGCGGTCGCGCCCTCACGAAGAGGAGCGCTCCGAGAACGGCCGCCAGAGAGGAAAAGACCAGCAGATACAGCACGGAACGCGGCGCCGGCAGCGTGTGGAGCGTGAAGGCGTCCCGATACCAGGCGACGAGATGCGCAACCGGATTTGCCTCGAGGATCGGGCGGAACCGCGCGGGGACCATCGAAGGCGGGTAGACGATCGGCGTCGCGAAGAACACGACCGAGAGCAGAATCCCGATCGCGTGACCCGCGTCGCGCACGAAGACCGTGATCGTCGCGGCCAGGCAACCGATGCCGTACGTCAGGAGGATCTGGACGGCGAGCGCCGGCACGGCGAGCAGGGTCCAGGTCGAAAGGTGCCCGACCCAGAGCAAGTACACGGCAAAGATTGCGAACGCGATCAACTGGTTCACGACCGCGGAGACGACGACCGAGCCGACGAGCGTCTCGATCGGGAACACGGCCTTTTTCACCATGACCGCGTTGTCCGGGAGCGCCGAGGCCGAGCGCGAAATTCCTTCCTGGATCGCCATCCACGGGAGGAGTCCCGCCATCAGGAATTCGGGGAAGCTCGCGAAACCGTGCTCGACCGGGACCCGCAGGATGACGGAAAAGACGGCCGTGTAAAGAACCATCCAGAGGAGCGGCTGAAGAAAGACCCACGCGAGACCGAGCCCGGAGCCGGCGTACCGCGCGCGGATGTCCCGGACCACCATCTCCTTGAGCAGGAAAAGCTTGGCGGAAAGTCGGCGGTTGTCTCTTGACATTCTTCGCAGAGGGGCGATTATAGTGACGCGCTTTTATGGCGCAACAGCATCCCGGAAAATATGACGCCCCACCCGTCTCCCCGCAAGGTTCACCTCGTGGGCTCGCGAATCCGCGAGCTGCGCAAAGGGCATCGCCTCACGCAGACGGAGCTCTCCGACAAGATCGGGATCGCGCAGTCGGACCTCTCCCGAATGGAGCAGGGAGAGTACAAGGTCGGGCTCGACACGCTCTTCAAGCTGCTCCAGGTCTTCGATCTGAAGATCGGCGAGTTCTTCGGAGAGAGCGAGACCGCGGGTCCCGAAGACCGCGAGCTCGTCACGGAATACCACGGTCTTTCCGACGAAGCGCGGCAGGAAGTCCGCGATTTCGTCCGGTTCAAGAAGATGCAGGAAGAGTCCCGCACGGACTCCGACAGCCCTTCCCAGGAAGAAAAAGAGTGAGATCGCCGGCTCCGGGCTTAGAATCGCCTGAGTCTCCACAACCACACAGGTGGGAATGACCGAGCGACGCAAACATCTGGAGTTTCTGCGAAAGACCGCCCGGGACGCGATCTGGGCCGGAGACTACGACCGTGCCCTGTCGCTCTACGAGGACGGCCTCGCGCTCGCGCGGTCCTGGAAAGACCGGGACCTCGAAGATCTCTTCACTTGCAACCGCGCCACGACGCTTCTCGAAATGGACCGGCAGGACTTCGATCTCTCCGCGCTGAAGGAGATCCTGCTTCGCAGTCCGTCGAGCCCCAACGGAGTGCTCGCCGCCTACGCCTCGGCGCACGCTCACGAAGTCCGCGGCGAAACCTCGCGGGCCACGTTCTACGCGCAGACCGCGCTTCAGAAGAGCCGGGACCTCGGGCTCGACGAGTGGACGGCGGCCTCGATGAACCTCCTCGCCAACCTCGAGCTTCGCGAGAGCCGGTTCGAATCGGCGAAGGGCCTGTTCGAGGAAGCGCTCGACCGGCTCGAAGCGCGTGGGGAAGGGCTCTCGCGGGAAGGCGCCGTCATCTCCGACAACCTGGGCTACTGCCATATCGCGATGGACCGCGTCGAGATCGGGCTCCCCTACGTCCAGAAGGCGCTGAGTCTCCTCGACAGCCTGGGTGCCCGGCAGGCGATGGACTATCCCAGCCTCGACCTTTGCTTCGCCATGCTGAAGCTCGAAAAGCTCGAGCAGGGCGAGAGCTGGGGAATCCGCGCGCTCGGCCTCGGCAACGAGTTCGGGCGGGAAGACGTCGTCAAGAACTCTCACTACCTCTTAGCCGAGATCTACTCGACGATGGGTCGCTCGGAAAGCGCCGACGACCACTACGAAGCGCTCGCGAACTACTACCCCGATTTCCCCGCGCTGAAGCACTACCTGCATCAGATCAGCGTCATGGGGATGCTGAACCTGAGGGCCTGAGAACGTGAACCGGTTGTTTGCCCGCTTTCTGCTCGTCGTCGCGGCGCTCGTCCTCGGGCTCGCGGTCCCCGCCGCGGCGGAAGAGAAGTCGCTCCTTGCGGTCGACGGCACGCTCTACGAAGTTCAATCGGGACCGGCCGCGGACCTCGGCCTCGCGGAAGGATCGATCCAGCCGGACGATTACGTCATCGAATGGACCGCGCACGCCCAGGACGGCTCCGTGCGGTTGGGAATCGTTCCGGGCACCCAGAATCGCAACGTCAAGCGGAACCTCGATCTCGCCTTCGACGCATCGAGCAGCTCACTCCTCCTGCTCTGGAAGGAGGAGCTGACGCCGATCAACGTCCTTCAGATCGGGGTGCTGCGCGATGGAGCGTGGAAGACTTCGATTCTCCTTCCGAACCTCGGTTTCTCGAAGGCATACAACCCGCAGATGCGGCTCTCGCACACGACGGTGCGCTGGACCGGCGATGACGGACAGACGGTGTCGAGTGATCGCTCGATCCTCTCGGTCGTGTGGTGGGAGGAGTCGCAGTACGCGCAGGCGCGCTATGCGCCGATCTTCCTCGACGAAGACAATTTCGACTTCGCGAACGTCGCCGTCTACGACCTTCCGGTGCTCGCCGGAGGCGGAGGACCGACCAGCTACGACGACGTCCCTTCCTCTGCCTACGTGTTTCCGTCCCTTCACCTGGATGGACCCGGCGGCGCGATCCTCGCGAGCTTTGCGGATCTGAACAAGCGCCAGAACCTGGTCGTTCGCATCACGTTCCCGACGGATCTCGGAGCGCCCGGCAACAACAACATCACCTGGATGCGCCGGCACATCCCGATCGTGGGCGTGGTCGGCGACTCGCCGCTCGCACCGACGACGCCCATACGGATCGCTTCGATGGGCACCGCGCTCGGAACCGGGTACCGCCCGACCTTCTACTGGCGCGACGCCGACCGGCTCCTCTACACGCGGTTCGACGGCCGCGAGTGGAATTCGGTCAAGGTGATCCAGCTGAACGAGACCATGTCGTACGAACGGGCGCTGTCGCTCGTCATCGGGATGGCCTCCTCGAACTGACGCGGCAGCCGCGTCGTCTCGAGCCGCGGTCGCGGCAACGGATCTAGAGTCCCTTCGGCAACCCTTCTCGAACCGGCTTCTCGTAGAGCGAATCGAGCAGCGTCGCGGCGTCCAGGCCGGCCGGCGTTCTCGTGGTCGGAACGACGATCCGGACCGTGTAGATGTGATCTCCGGTCTCTCCGGTGCGCGGGTTCTTCACGCCTTTGCCGCGGAGCCGGAACTTCTGACGTCCCTGCGTGCCGGCCGGGATCTTCGCGCGAACAATTCCGTGGATCGTCGGAACGTCGATCTCCGCTCCGGCGTAAGCCTCTTTGACCGTGATCGGGACGATGCCGTGGATGTCGTCGCCCACCCTCTCGAAGTAGGGATGCGGCGTCACGCGCACGGTGACGAAGAGGTCTCCCGGCTCTCCTCCCCGGGATCCGGGGCCGCCCTTGCCGGGAATGCGGATGGTCCCTCCGTCCGCGGTGCCCTCGGGAATCCGGATCCGGACCCGTTCGGCCTCGGCAACTTTGCCCGTTCCCCGGCACGTCGCACAGACCGTGCGCCCGGTCCGTCCGGATCCGCCGCACGTCGGACACTCTTTCTCCCGCCGTATTGACAGCGACGCCGTGCCTCCAAGCACCGCATCCCGGAACGGGATCTCGATCGTTCCGTACGACGGCTCTCCGTTCTCGGGACCCGTCCGAAATCGGGAGGCGCCGCCGAAGATGTTTCCGAACAGCTCGGAGAAATCGGTGGATTCGTACGACACGTTGGGAAACGGGGATCCCGCGCCGCCAAACGGCGATCCGCCCCGCCCGAATCCCGCCGCCGCTTCTGCAGCTTCGGCGTCGAATCCGGCGGAGGAAGCCGCGTGTCCGAAGCGGTCGTAGGCACGGCGCTTCTCGGAATCCTTCAGGACGTCGTAGGCCTCCTGGATTTCCTGAAACTTCTTTTGAGACGTCTTGTCGCCCGGGTTGACGTCGGGATGGAGCTTTCGGGCGAGCCGCCGGTACGCCTTCTTGATATCGGCCTCGGATGCGCCTTTGGAGACGCCCAAAACCTCGTAGTAATCGCGCTTTTTCATCGGTTTGGCGCGATTATAGTCAGGCCGAAACTAAGACTTGGATAGCCGACGAGAGTCTAATATTATTAGTCGCAACTCTTCTGCTATCTAATTCTATAAGGCGAGGACGGATTGGCAATCGACGACATCGATCTCCGAATCCTCGACATGTTGCAGCGCAACGGCAAGCTGTCGCAGGCGAAGATCGCGGGCGCTGTGGGCTTGACGACTCCTTCCGTCAACGAGCGGATCAAGAAGATGGAACGCCACGGAATGATCAAGGGTTTCGTGGCGCTGCTCGATCACGAAAAGATGGGCCTGCCGCTGACCGCCTACATCGACGTTTCCCTGGAGCATCCCCGCTTCGAAAAAGGTTTCATCGACGATCTCGAAAGGCTGCTGGCCGTGCAGGAGTGCCACTACCTCGCCGGTGATTTCGCGTACCGGCTGAAGGTCAAGGCGTCCAGCCCCGGCGCCCTCGCGGAGTTCATCCAGCACCGGCTGCTCGCGATCCGGGGTGTCTCCCGGGCTCGCACCTGTCTCTCGCTCTCGTCCAAGAAGGAATCCACTCTCCTTCCGCTCGTCGAGGAGAAAGAGAAGGAAAGGTAACTCTCTCCCGCCGTTCCCTCCTTCGGAGTGGAGGGCGTCCGCCCGGCTTTCGCCGGACGGATCGGCCTGACGGCCTTTTCGGGTGGGATCCCTAAAAGCGGAAAGTTTGGGGCCGGGCCGCGCGGGAGTCCGGGCGGTCGGAGCAGTGGGCAAAGGTGGCGGGACCGCTTGCCTTGAACATAAGACGTTAAGCCGCGGTCATGCAAACCGGGTGCCACGGGCGACGCTCTAGAACCGGAAAACCGCCCCCGCGTTCGCCGTCAGGAGCGCGCGCCTCGACTCTGAATAGATCTGGTGGAAGGTCAGTCTTCCGACAATCGAGAGCCGCGAGAGCACCCGCACATCGCCGTCCACCCCGACGTGCCATCCGAAAACGGATTCGTTGCGGTCGCGAAAATTGGTGATGGCGGCAGATGGCGCCGGATCCGGATTGACCTTGTATCCGCCGATGCCGCCGAAGAGACCGGAGGTGTAGTCGCCTTCCCAGAATTGATACGACACGCCGACGGTCGTGTAATAGATCCGGTCCTTCAGGTCGGGAAGGACGACGGCCTCTCCGTTCACAGAGACGACCCGACCCGCGTTGACTCCCTTCGCCTTCATCGAGCCGAAGGTGCCCCGAAGAAGGACCCGTTCCTCCAGTCGGAAATCGGCCCACGCGTTTACGTCGCGCGCAGCGAAGCCTTCGAGGCGGAAGCGGCGCTCGACGTCGTTGACGAAACCGATCGACGCGCCGACCCCCCAGTCCTCGGCGAAGACGGGTGCCACGGAGAGTCCCGCAACGAAGAGGGCGAGTCCGAGCTTCCTGCGCATCGACAAGAGCACCTCCATTGCGAGCCTCTTTCGACTCTATACGATGTACGGAGGCCGCGCCCGCGCCGTCCTGTCCGATCTGTTCCGGAGTGCAGTCTAGAATCGCGACGCGAAAGGGGGACGCGATACCTGCCGCGACGGCGCTCCAGCGAATCGGTCGGGCCGCCGCGAAATATTTCCTTCCTTCCCGCTGCCTCGCGTGTGAGGTCCGCTCCGTCGAAGAACTCTTCCGGGGAGGCGTCTGTTCGTCGTGCTGGCGCGCGGTCCCGAAGGCCGCGGTGCCGGCGTGCCCGGTCTGCGGGGAACCGCTCGCGGCCAAGGACGCCGAGCGATGCGGACGTTGCCTCATCCATCCGCCTTCCTTCCGATCGCTGCGGGCCGCTGCTCCATATCGCGGGAGCGCGCGGTCGATTCTCCTCGCGTTCAAGTTCCGTGGCGCCGACTATCTCGGCGCGCGGCTGGCCGAGGTCGTGGTCGAGAGACTCTCGAGCGAGGAGATCGACGCGTCCGAGGTGACGGCAGTTCCGGCGACGGCGCGGGCAGTACGGCGCCGCGGATACCATCCCGCTGAGCTCCTCGCGGAGGCGGTGGCCGCGAAACTTGGGGTTTCGTTCTCGCCGCGCCGCCTCCGCAAGATTCGCGAGACTTCCCGGCAGAGCACGCTCGCGCTCGAGTACCGACGGTCCAACGTCGAGGGAGCGTTTCGAGCCGAAGGTCCGCCGTACAAGAGAGTCCTCCTGGTCGACGACGTGGCGACGTCGGCGTGGACGGCCCGCGAATGCGCGGAAGCGCTCCGCTCCGCCGGCGCCGAGCAGGTGGACGTCTGGTGTTTCGCGCGCGCTTCGCGCGACGACTTCGATCGAGACGAGCGATCCGCCGACTCCGGATGAATCTCGTCAACCGCCTGGTCGTCGCGGCGATGCCGCTTGTGCCGCGCGCGATCGTGCGCCGCGTCGCACACCGGTACGTGGCCGGGGAAACGCTGGCGCACGCCCTCGAAACGGTCCAGGCACTCAATGCGGAAGGCTGCATGGCGACCCTCGACGTGCTCGGGGAAGACGTCTCGCAGATCGAAGAGACGGAACGGACCGTGGACGAATACCTGCGCGCTCTCGACGGCATCGCGTCCCGGCGAGTGGACTCGAACATTTCCGTCAAGCTGACCGCGCTCGGTCTCAAGATCGATCCACAGCATTGCCGCCGCGAGTTCGGTCGAATCGTCGAAGGCGCGCGCCGGCACGGCACCTTCGTGCGGATCGACATGGAGGACTCCCCCGTCACCGAAGTGACGATCCGGATTTTCGAGGAGGCCCGTGAAAAGTACAAAGGCGTCGGCCTCGTCCTGCAGGCGTATCTGCGCCGGAGCCTCGACGACGCTGCGAGAGCGGTCGCGCTTCGAGCGAACGTCCGCGTGTGCAAAGGCATCTACGTCGAGCCCGCCGCGATCGCCTTCCAGGATCGCGAAGAGATCCGCGACAGCTTCTCGTCCCTGGTGGACCTCCTGCTCGGGGAAGGCTGTTACGTCGGGATCGCGACCCACGATCCGGTGCTCGTGCAGCGGTCGCTCGCGACGGTCGCCCGACTTGCGCTCCCACGCGAAGCGTACGAATTTCAGATGCTTCTCGGCGTCGCGGGAGACCTGCGCCGCCGCCTCGTCTCGGCGGGGCACCGACTGCGAGTGTACGTTCCATACGGCGAGGCGTGGGAGGCCTACTCGATGCGCCGCCTGAAGGAGAACCCGGCGATCGCCGGGCACGTGGTCAAGGGCCTCTTTCACCGGGAGTTACGGCCGCGGGGCCGTCCGACCGACGGGGAATAGCAATTGACTCCGGGGAATTCTATACTTCGACACAGGACCCGGCTGGGTCCGTCTATGCGACGACGCTCACCGGCATTTCTCGCCGCGCTGCTGCCGCTCTTCGGAGCAGGCGGAATCGCTCTCGCCTCGCCTCCTCCTGCGCCCCCGATCTCGGGCGTCGTGCGACACCTCGAGCAGCCGATCGCGGGAGCGCTCGTCATCTTTTACAACCTTGGCGACACGACTCTGACTCGGGCGCGCTCCGCGCCCGACGGCACATTCGTGCTCGCCACGGCGCCGGTCGGCGTTTACGACCTGGTCGCCTACAAGAGAGGCTTTCTGCCAGCGCTCGTGAGGCTCTGGCACCAGGCGCTTCCCGAGCGCGTGAGCGCCGTGGAAATCAAGCTCGCGGCCGCGAGCCGCGAACCGGGCGCGCCGTCGACGCCTTCGACGCTCTGGGAACTGCGCGACCGGCTGCCGGCCGACGTCCTGCGCGAGATCGCGCTCGAGGAGGTGCCGGAGGCCCCGGCGACCTCCCTCGACCGCATCCGTCTCGACCGTCTGATTGCCGGGGAGCTGCGCAGCGTCACCGACGTCAGCGCCGGCGACACCTCTCTCTCCCGCACCGCGGTCGGAGTCCAGGGCGGGCTGCCCAACGGCTGGAAATACGACCTGCGCGGAGAGTACGCGGCGGTCTCGAACCCGACGGTCAACACGGTTGAAACTGCCACCGGCAACGCCACCGGACTGGCTCTGGACGTCGCGACCTCGCCGCTCGAGCGTGTTCGCCTCTCGACGCGCCGCCACACGATCAGCTTCGGAGAGGATCGCCCGGCGAGCCTCCAGACCCACGGAGTCTCCTGGAGCCACGACGGACAGGAGGGCCGGGCCGAGTCGGTCGGCGCCCGATACGTCGAGGAGACCAATCTCTATCGCGCGACCGCGCTCGGCACTTCGTTCTTCCCCGTCGCGTCGCGAACGTGGGAAGTCAACGCCCAGTACGCCCGCCCCGCCCTCGATTCCCCGGGAGTCTCCGTCGCAATGACGTACCGTCATCGGGAAGCGACCGTCGGTCCCTCGGGTGTCGGATCCGACGGAGCGTTCTTTCCTTCCGGGCCCGACGCGGATCTCTCCGCCTCGACGTCGCTGCGACTCTTTCCGAAAATTGAAATCGAGGGAGGAGTCGTCGGTCGGTACGTGGCCGGAGGATATGGAGTCGCGCCGCGCGCCACCTTCCGATACGACCTCGGAAACGGCGCCGTTGTCTTCGTGCGCGGCCTTCATCGCGTCGTCGAATCGGGCACCGTCAGCAGCGGGACCGTGCTGCCGCGGGTCGCGTCGATCGAGGACAACGCGGATCCCGCGTCGCGCGAGAGCTACGCGATCGGTGTCGAGCGACGCGTCGGAGACTCTTCGATCAAGTTCGAGGCCTCCACACAGCGAATGGACGAAGTCGTCCGCGCCTTCTTCGAGGGCGATCTCCTGACCGACTTCGACAGCGTGTATTTCTTCGACGGCAATACGGTCCAGCAGATGCAGGCATCGGCCCACCATCGGCTGTCCGACAAGCTCTCGGGGAGCATCGCGGTCCGTTACGGCGACATTCGCGGCGCGGTCGCTCCGGATTCGGCGACGAGCTTCGGGATCTCCGACAACAGCGGCCATTTCTGGTCGGCGCGCGCGGCCGTCGAGATCCTCCCCACCCGGACGGGTGTCGCGATTCTCGTCCGGGGTGTCCGGCAGGCTCTGCAGAGCCCCGCTGCCAGTCACACGAACGACTCCGACAAGCTCGCGATCTCGATCGCGCAGGACCTCTCGGTCGTCGGCCTGACCCCGTTCGGGTCGGACTGGAAGCTCCTCCTGGCGCTCGAGTCCGCGCGCTCGACCGCGTCGAGCGAACGCGAGGACCCCGCGTCCACCAGCCGCATCCTGGGCGGGCTGGCGCTCGCGTTCTAGTTCAGCTTCAACCGCCCGGCGTGACCCGGTGGTGGGTCCGTCGCTCTCTCAGCCGGCCTCCAAAATAATTTTGAAGAGTATTCAAATACTTGGATAATGCCGCTGAACCGAAACGCGTGAAAAACACTAAACCTCTCTACAGAAGGACTTAGCACTGCCTCCCAGATTTTCGAACGTGGCATTCGCATTGCTGAATCGGCATCCGTGTCCCGCGGCCTGAAAATCCTCGTTCTGGTCGTCGGCGTGGCGTTCACCGCCGCGACGACCGGCCTCGCGTTCGTCTCGTTCGCGAGGAAGGTCGCGACGTTCCGGACGGCCGGCTTCGTCGCCGATCGCGCCGGAGATTCGCTGCTCGTGCGAAGGGTTGAGCCGGGCGGCGCTGCCGAAGCGGCGGGGATCCGCCCGGGCGATCGCATCGTGCTCGCGGACGGCCGAACCGCGGCGTCCCTCGAGTGGCCGGAGAAGGACCTCGCGCGGCGTCCGTTCCCCCACCACATCGTCGTTCAGTCCGGCGACTCCATCAGCGCGGTCGCCGTCCAGCAACCTTCCGTGCGGCTCGACTTCACGTATCTCTTCCTCGCTTTCGTTGGACTGCTCTACCTGGCCATCGGCCTCTTCACGGTGGCCCGCGAACGCGCTCCGGCGTCGCGCGTCTTCTGGGCGCTCTGCCTCTCCTCGTTCGCGATCTACGTCATCACCCCCGCGGGCCCGCACGATTCGATCTGGAAGATCTCGTGGCTCGCGGAGGACTTCTTCCGCGCGCTCCTGCCCGCTCTTCTTCTCCACCTCTTTCTGATCTTTCCACGGCCCGCGCGATCGCGGAGGCTCGTTCCGCTCCTCTACTTGCCGGCCGTCGCGTACATTGCCGCGCAGCCCGTGCTTCTGAATTTGGGTGTCCGGGAGGCCGCCCGCGCGGTGGAAACCGTCACCCGGTTCTGGTTCCTCTATTTCGCGGTGTACGCAGTCGCGGTCATCGCGCGCCTCATGAAGCTCCTCCGGACCCGCGAGAACCCGGACGCGGAGAAGCAGACCCGGTGGGTCGCGCTCGGCGTCACCGTCGGTCTCGCTCCGTTCGTGCTGCTGTCGGCGGTGCCGCGGGCTCTCGGTTTCGCCTCTCCCCTGCTTTCGACGGTCGCGGTCGTGCCGCTCGTGTTCATCCCGCTCGCCTTTGCGTGGGCGATCCTGCGGTGGCGCCTCTGGGACGTGGAGATCTACGTCCGCGAGGCGGTCGCGGCGACCGGCGCTGTCCTGCTCGGTGGGATGACGTTCGTGCTCTTAAACGCGCTGCTCGACCGGACTTTCGTCGGAATGGCCGAGGCCGGAAAGAACGTGATCGCGTTCGCCTCGGGACTCTTGCTCGCCTCCCTCCTCGTCCCGGTGAAGAGACGCCTGACCGACGCCCTCGAGAAGATCCAGTACCGGGAGACGTACCGCGCGCGCCGGGCGTTGCTCGACGTCGCCCGGGACTTCTCCTCCCCGAGACCGAAAGAAGAGCTGGTCAACGCGATCGTCCGGCGCGTCGAGGAGGGATTGCACGTCGTGCCCTGTTCGCTCTTCCTGCTGGAGAACGGTGACGGGAATACGCCCGAAGGCGCGCTGCTCGCGGCGCGGCTCTCCAGCGACGAAGTGTGGCGCCTTCGCGCCTCCGCTTTCGGCGCGGGCGACCACCCGGCCGCGCAGCACCTTCACGCGATGGGCTACCGGACGTTCTTCGCGATGCGCCCGGGCGGAAAGCTCGCCGGAGCGCTGGGCGTCGGGCACAAGGACGGACGCGTCCCGCTGTCTTCGGAAGACGAGTCGCTCCTGTCCGCCGTGATGGCGCAGGCGGGGCTCGCCTACGAGAATGCGCGGCTCTACGGGGCGCTTGCCGACCGGCTCGAAGAGATCCGGGCGCTGCAGCAGTACCAGGAGAGCGTCATCCGCTCCTCCTCTTCCGGAATCGTCGTTCTCGACGGCGAAGACCGCGTCCACTCTGCAAACCCCGCCTTCGCGCAGCTGGTGGGACGCGACGAAACCGAGCTCCTGGCCCTGACCTTCTCCGAAGTCCTGCCCGGAGTCGCGCTCGGAACTTCGCCGGAAGGGGACGAGGAAAAGACGTTCGAGGACCGTTTCACCGGGCGAGACGGAGCCGAGCGCGACCTGCGCGTCTCGATCTCGCGCCTTCAAGGAGAGCCCGACCGCCGCGTCGTCCTCGTGGACGACGTGACCGACCGGCTGAAGTTGGAGAGGGCTCTGGCCGAGCGCGAGCGCCTCGCCTCGCTCGGCATCCTCGCGGCCGGCGTTGCGCACGAGGTGAACACGCCGATCGCGGGACTGTCGTCCTACGCGCAGCTCCTTCTCTCCGAGACTTCGCCCGGCGATCCGCGATACGCGATCTTGAAGAAGATGGAGCGGCAGACGTTTCGAGCCGCGCACCTGGTCAACAACCTCCTCGAGTTCGCGCGGCCCCGGGCGCACGCCGAGTTTCGCACCGACCTGCGGGCCGTTCTCGCTAACGCGGCCGAATCCGTCGAGACCTCGTTCGGGTCGCGCCGGCTGACCATCTCGGCGGACGGCGGCCTGGCGGTCGAGGTCCTCGGCGACGCGCGCGAGCTCGAGCAGGTCTTCGTCAACCTACTGACCAATGCGCGCGATGCCTCTGCCGAAGACGGGATCATCTCGTGCGAGGTCTGCCGGGAGGGAGAGGTCGCCCGCGTGTCGATCGCCGACCGAGGAGCGGGAGTTCCGCCTGACGCGGGGGACCGGCTGTTTCAGCCGTTTTACACGACGAAGAAGGCAGGCGGAATGGGCCTCGGCCTCGCGATCTCGCGCGACATCGTCCGCCGGCACGGCGGCGACATCGGCCTCGCGCCCCGCGACGGAGGAGGCACCATCGCCTGGGTGACTTTGCCTCTCGCGTCGAGCGACCCATCGGTGAAGAAGGAGCGGCCTTCGTGAGCCGAGATCTGCGCATTCTCGTCGTGGACGACGAGGAGGTCATTCGCGATGTCCTGGGGACTCTCCTGGAGAAAGAGGGTTACGACGTGGCGGTTGCTTCGACCGCCGGAGAGGCGCTGGCTCTCTTCGAGGGCGAGCCCTACGACGTCGTACTGCTCGATCTCATGCTCCCCGACCGGTCGGGGCTCGACCTTCTGCGCGACATGCGCCGCCAGGATCCGGACGCCGTGGTGGTCATCGTGACCGCGTACTCCTCGATCGAAGGCGCGATCCAAGCGATGCGGGAAGGCGCGTTCCACTACATCCCGAAGCCCTTCCAGAACCAGGAAGTCCTGCTGACGGTGCGCAAGGGCACCGAGGCCCGCCGCCTGACCGAGGAGAACCGCCGCCTGAAGGAAGAGCTCTCGAAGCGCTACGGCCTCGGCCGCATCGTCGGGAAGTCCGAAGGGATGCGCCGGGTGTTCGATCTCGTCCGGCTCGCCGGTCCGTCGAAGTCCACGATCCTCGTCGAAGGAGAGAGCGGGACCGGGAAGGAGCTGGTCGCGCGGGCCATCCACACGCACTCGCCCCGTTCCGGCGCTCCGTTCGTCACCGTGAACTCGGGCTCCATGCCCGCCGACCTCCTGGAGTCGAACCTCTTCGGCCACGTGCGCGGCGCTTTCACCGGTGCCGTGGCGAACAAGAAGGGGCTGTTCGAGGTCGCCGAGGGCGGATCGATCTTCTTAGACGAGATCGGGACCGTCGGCCTCGAGACGCAGGCAAAGCTCCTGCGCGTCATCCAGGAAAAAGAGTTCATGCGGCTGGGCAGCGTCGAGACGCAGAAGGCGGACGTCCGGATCATCGCCGCGACCAACGTGGACCTGAAGAAGATGGTGGGCGATGGACGCTTCCGCGAGGATCTCTACTACCGGCTCTGCGTGATCACGATCCCGATCCCCCCGCTCCGGGATCGCCGGGAGGACATCCCGCTCCTGGCGGACCACTTCGTCCGCCTCTATGCCTCGGAGAACGACAAGCCGATCTCGGGCCTCGAACCGGAGTCGATGAAGGCGCTCCTCGACTATGACTATCCGGGCAACGTGCGCGAGCTCGAGAACGCGATCGAACGGGCGGTCGTGCTCTGCTCCGGCGGGTCGATCGGCCTCGACCTGCTTCCCGAAACGGTCCTGCAGCCCGGACGCGGCGAGGTCCTGATCCGGCTGCCGGAAAACGGTTCGACCTATCGCGACTTGATCGAGGAGTACGAGCGGCGGTTGATCCGTACGGCGTTGCGCCGAACCGGCGGCGTTCAGAAGCGCGCCGCCGAGCTCTTGAAGTTGAAGCCCACGACGCTCCACGAGATCATCAAGAGACTCGAAATCCGCGACCAATAGCCCCGCGTCGTTAGAATCCGGCCTCCAAAGGAGCTCTCCTTGAGAAAAGCGGTCTCGATTGCCGTCGGCCTTGTGCTGCCTCTGGCAGCGCCGCGCGCGGCGGAGGACCCGCTGTTCTCGCCGGCCGGAATCGCTTCGAACTACGCACCCGCCCAGATGGACCCGCGGGTGCCGACGCCGGAGAAGACGCTCGGCTTCAAGATCGGCGATCGCTTCGTCACCCACGGCGACGTCTCGACGTACGTCCGCGCGGTCGCCGCCGCCGTGCCCGAGCGGGTGCGCGTCGAGACCTACGGAAAGACGGCGGAAGGTCGGGATCTTCTGCTCGTCGTCGTCACGGCGCCCGAAAATCTCGCCCGTTTCGACGAGCTGGCCGGCAAGATCCGCTCCCTCTATTCGCCGGTCTCCGGGAAACCGCCGGCGGTGCCCATCGATCTCCCCGTTTTCGTCTGGTTCTCCTATGGAGTTCACGGCGACGAGGCGTCGAGCCCCGACTCCGCGATGGCGACGCTCTATCACCTGGCAGCTTCCCGCGACCGGGAGACCACGGAGCTCCTGCGGCGCGTCGTCCTGACGATGGACCCCATGGTGAACCCGGACGGCCGGATGCGATACCTCTCGTGGCTCGCGACCGCGGTGACGGGACAACCGGACGCGAACCCCGACGCCCGCGAGCACCATCCGGCGTGGCCGAGGGGTCGGACCAATCACTTCGGTTTCGATCTCAACCGGGACTGGGCCTGGATGACGCAGGCGGAGACGCGGGCGCGGATCGCGCGCTACGCCCGGACGCCTCCTCAGGTGCACGTCGATTACCACGAGATGAGCCCGGAGAGCTCGTACTTCTTTCCGCCGTCCGCGGAGCCGTTGCACGCCGGACTACAGCGCGACTCGGTCAAGTGGCTCGGTGTTTTCGGTCGCGAAAACGCCGCGGCCTTCGACGCGCGCGGGTGGACCTACTTCGTCCGGGAGACGTTCGACCTCTTCTATCCCGCGTACGGAGACTCGTGGCCCTTCTTCAACGGCGCGATCGGGATGACTTACGAGACGGCCGGCGGCCCCGGCGCGGGGCTCGCCTACCGTCGGCGGGACGGCTCCATCCTGACCTTGAAGGAGCGGGCGCTGAAGCACTTCGTGACCGGCCTGACGACGCTCGCGACGGCGGGGGCGCATCGCGAAGAGCTGCTGCGCGACTTCGCCGCGGCCCGGGCGGCCCCGCTCGCGTCTGCGGACCGCTACTACGTGATCCCGGGCGATCAGGACGCCTACCGGCTCCGGCTGTTCCTCGAAACACTCTCCGTACAGGGAATCCAGGTCAAGCGGAGCAAGTCGACCGGAAAGGACGACAGCGGAGCTCTCGTGGTCGAGACCGCGCAACCCTCGGGAGCGCTCGCGGCGGCGCTCCTTGACGAGAGGGCGGAGCTCCCGGCGAAGTTCATCGAGGGGGAGCGCACGAAGTTCCTGCGCCGGGAAGAAGAAGGTTTCTACGACGTGACCGCCTGGTCGCTGCCCGCGGCCTTCGGCCTCCGCGCCTCGCGCGTGGCCGGCCGCGCGCCTGCCGGCGAGGACGCGGTGCCTCGGCCCGGCCGGGTCGAGCAGTCCGGCGCCCGCCTCGGCTACCTCGTCCGATCCCCGGGTCTCGCGGCGTTTCCCATTCTCGCGCGCTGCGCGGAAAGACGCATCGTCGCGTCCGTCGCCGCGAAGAGCTTCCGGCTCGCCGGAGAAAATTACGCGGTCGGGTCACTCTTCCTGCGACGCGAAGGCGCGCCTCCGGAGCTCGACTCGATCGTCCAGGAGCTCGCCCAGTCGACCGGCACGGACTTCATGGGTGTGGCTTCGGCGTGGACGGAGGAAGGCATCGCGCTCGGCTCGGAAAGGTTCGTGACGTGGAAGCCCGCGCGAGTCGGTCTCGTGACCGGGCCCGGCGTGGATCGGTCCTCGTCCGGCTGGGCGATCGACCAGTTCTACCGGGTCTTCCGCTACCCGGTCTCCGTGCTCGACGTCGATTCGTTCGAGGACGCCGAGCTCGCCCGCTACAACGTGTTGATCGTGCCCGATGCGGCTTCGAGCGTGACGGCGTCTCTCGCCAAGGGAAGCGCTGAAGCGCTGCGGGCGTGGGTCAAAGCCGGCGGAGTCCTCGTCGGCATCGGCGGCGGCGCCGCTCTTCTCCGCGAAAAGGAGGTCGATCTCTCCCACGCTACAGAATGGAAGCCGCCGCGGGAGAAGGAGTCGGAAAAGGAAAAAGAGAAAGGCAAAGAAAAGAACGACGAGGCCTCGGCGGCGCAAGCCAGGAAGAGCTCGAAGAAGCCGGCGGCGAACGACGAGGCCGACATCGAGAACCGCCGCATCCGGATCCCGGGCGCGATCTTCCGGACCCGCGCGAAGCCTGAGCATTTCCTTCTCTTCGGAAGCCCGGAGTCGCCGCGGGTCCTTCTCGCGACCGACGCTCCGCTGATCGCCCCGGCCGATCCCTTCGAGACCGTCGTTTCGATCGAACGCGACAAACCACTCGCGTCCGGACACGCGTGGCCGGAGGCGATCGAGCGCATGGCGGGAACGCCCTACCTCATCGCGGAGCCCGCCGGGAAAGGATGGGCGATCACTTTCCTGGACGACCCGAACTTCCGCGGGTTCTGGCTCGGGACCTCGCTCCTCTTCGGCAACGCCGCGATTCTGGCGCCGTCCTTTAAGCCGTAGCCGCCGGCGCTCTCTCCATTCTCGCCCGGAGAGCTCGGACCGCCTCGCGGATCTCGCCCGCCGGCGGCTTGAGTCCTCCGACCGACGGGTCCTCTCGCCGGTACCGGACCACGCCGTCCACGACGGTCGCCGCGACGCTCCCGCGCCCCATCGAGTAGACGATCGCGCCGTAGGGTTCGGCTGACCAGTCGTCCGGCAGGGACCAGCCGGTCTCGGGATCGAGGATCGCGAGGTCGGCGCGCGCGCCCGCCGTGAGCCCGGTAGGTCCCTCGAGCGCCAGCGCCGACGCGCCCTCGCGAGTCGCCATGCGCAGAACGTCGAACGCCGGGAGCTGTTCCGCCGGGTAGCGAGCGCGCGGCAGGAGCGCCGCGAGAATCATCTCCCGGAAGGGATCGAGAAGGTTGTTGCAGGCCGCCCCGTCCGAGCCGAGCGCCACGCGCACGCCGGCGCGGCGTAATTCCGGAACCGGGCAGACCCCAGACGCGAGCTTCAGATTGGACGAGGGACAGTGCGCGACCGCAGTTCCGCGCCCGGCGAGCAGCGCGAAATCCGGCTCACTCACGTGAACGGCGTGCGCGATGCAGGTGCGCGGCCCGAGCAACCCGACCGCATCCAGGTAGGCAATGTTGGGCAGGCCCGTCCGCCGTTCGACGAGCGCGCACTCGGCGCGGTTCTCGCTCGCATGCGTGTGGACGACCAGGCCGAGAGTGCGCGCGAGCTCCGCCGCTCGGCGCAGCAGCGCGTCCGTGCACGAGACTGCGAATCTCGGCTGGACGGCGACGGAGAGCCGGCCGTTCTCCTTGCCGTGCCACTTTCCGTGCAGCCGTTCGGTCTCGGCGAGACCCTCCTCTGCTGCGGCGCGCAGCGTCGGCGGCGTGGTCTCCGGGTCGTCCATGAGGACGTTTCCCCCCATGTATCGGATGCCGCTCGCCGCCGCCGCTTCGAAAAGCGCGTCGGAATGTCGGACGCTTCCCATGTCGAGCACGGCGGTGACGCCCGCCGAGAGGGACTCGGCGATCCCCAGGCGCGCGGAAACGGACATCGTGTCCGCGTCGTGCGCGGCCTCTCCGGGCCAGACGTGGATCTGGAGCCACGGCAGCAGCTCCAGGTCCTCCGGTCCGTTTCGCAGCAAGGTCTGACAGAGGTGCAGATGTGCCTGGACGAATCCGGGAAGCACCCATTTCCCGCGCGCGTCGAGCCGGACGAGCAGACCTTTTTCCGTCGCGCGCGCGAGCCGCTGCGCTTCGCCACCGACGGCGCGAATGCGGCCGTCTTCCGCGTAGAGATCCGTCCCTCGTTGAATGTCGTCGCGCGCGGCGAGGCCGAGGAGGGTGCCGCCCTCGATCAGCAACCGGTTCACGACCGGTCGGCTAGGCCGCCGGAAGGCGGCGGATCATCACGAGCGTGCGGTCGTCGGCGAACGGCTCCCCCTGCGCGTGGTCCTCGAGCTCCTTCAGCAGGGACTCTTCGATGTCCGTCGGCACCTTTCCGACCTGTCCACCCAGAAATTCCTTCAGCCGCGGGAAGCCGAACTCGCTGCCGTCGGGGCTGTTCGCCTCGGTGACTCCGTCGGTGTACAGGCAGAGAAGGTCCCCCGGGGCGAGAGTGAAACGGGAGGAGCCGTAAGGCTTGCCGGGAAAAAGGGCGAGCGGCAGCCCGTGGGAGGAGAGCTCCTGCATCGACCCGTCGGTCTTCAAGTGGATCCCCGGGTTGTGGCCGGCATTCGTGTATTCGACGTCACCGGTCGCGGGATCGAGAAGAACGAGGAAGAACGTGATGAAGCGGTCGGGGCCGGTGCGCCGCGAGATCGCTTCCGAAAGGCGCCCCGTCATCTCGGCGACGGGGACCGACTCGTCCGCCCAGGCGTGGAACGACGCCTGGAGGGACGCCATCAGGAGCGCGGGTCCCACGCCTTTGCCGCACACGTCGGCGATCGCCGCGTAGACCTTCCCGTCGGGGCGCGGCCGGTAGTCGAAGTAGTCGCCGGAGACCTGGCGCGAAGCGGTGTTCGAGCCCTGGAGCTCATAGCCGGGGATCGTCGGAGGGCTCTCCGGAAGGAGGCGTTGCTGGATCTCGCGGGCGAGCGCGAACTCGCGGTCCATCTGCTTCTTCTCGGCGGCCTCCGCCATCAAGCGCGCGTTCTGGATCTTGGCGGCGGCCACGTTCGCGAGCGAGGTCAGGAGGCGCAGATCCGCTTCCTCGAAGGAGCGATGGCCGACCTGGCTGTCGACGTAAATGAGCCCGACGACCTCGCCTTCGTTCTCGAGCGGCGCGGCGAGGACCGACTTGATCCCGGAGAGGCGGATCGAGTCCGCGAGCGACACGCCCGAACCGGTGGACGTGTCCATCAGGATCAGGCCGTTTCTCTTCTCGACGACCTGAGCGACGAGGGTCTTCGACAGCCGGATGTCGTCGGCGGACATCCCCTCCGCGACCCGGACGACCGCCGGGATGAGCTCGTTCGTCAGGCGGGACCGGAGGAGAACCACGCCGCGGTCCGGCATGAGGGTTTCGAACACCTTGTCCATGAGGAATTTCATCAGCTCGTCGACCGAGACGTCGCGCAGGAGCTCGATCGTGAGCTCGTTGACCACGCGAAGCGACTCGATCAGCTTCGAGAGCTGTTCGGCGGGAAGACGGGGATCGGTCTCCTGGTGCTGCGCGCGAAGGAGCTCGGCGGAAGCCTTCAGGATGGTGTTGTCGAGCGCGTCGGCCCCACCCGCCTCGATCCGCACCCGGGTCGTGGATTCCGACTCGAGCTTCAGGGTCACGCCGCCGAGTGTGATCCGGTCGCCCGCTTTGAGCGGCTGGGGCGTCGCGAGCCGGTCGCCGTTCAAGAACGTGCCGTTGCGCGAACCCAGGTCCTCCACGACCAGGCCGCCGTCGTCGTCCTTGACGATCCGCGCGTGCTGGCGCGAGAGCATCTTGTCGGAGATCGGGAGGTCGTTCATCGAGGACCGGCCGATCGACGTGACCGGCTTCTCGAGCGGAAACTTGCGCGCCGCCATGCCGGGCGCACTTACGTAGACGTAGAACACGATGGTCGAAGGATTCTACTCGGTTGCAAATTCGTGAGCTGGAGGCCGCGGGCGGGAGGACGAGCCGGACCTTGAAACCAGTGGGCTTGCGCGGGCGTAGTTCCTCCCGTAGAATGCGCGATTCCATGAAAAAGAACCTCCACCCCGAGTATCACGAAGTCCTGGTTCACTGCGCCTGCG
>Ga0114129_10001543_pt1 | contig 31208 bp, 37 predicted proteins | sample RhiMetdeltSRZDD1_FD_80071 | JGI IMG/M metagenome (GOLD analysis project Ga0114129, IMG submission 80071) | Populus rhizosphere microbial communities from Tennessee, USA - Rhizosphere MetaG P. deltoides SRZDD1 (version 2) (version 2) | ecosystem: Host-associated > Plants > Roots > Rhizosphere >...
ACTTGCATGAAGAAGGCGATGCAACCGGACCATGCAGCCAGCCATCCCGGGTGCGCTGTCGGATCGTTGAAGTACCCATCGGATACAACGGCAAACCGATCGGCAAATACCATCTTTTTAATCAGACCGGATAGAACCAGAATAATCCCGCTTTGGAGCATGATCGCCGCAGGACGGCGCCAGAATTGGATTTGAGAGATAAACTGCCGCGCCCGAATGATTGGGCCCGCAATAAGGTGAGGAAAAAACGCGATGAACAGTGCGTAATCGGCGAAGTTTCGCACTGCTTTCATCTTTCCCCAGTAGACATCGATGGTGTAGGAAAGGCTCGCGAAAGTGTAGAAGCTGACGCCTACAGGGAGGATGATTTGTAACACAACCGACGACTCAGGCACGTGAAGCAGCGCAGCGAGCGAGCTTGCAAAGAAATCGTAGTATTTAAAGAAGCCAAGGATACCGAGGTTAACTACGAGGCTGGCAACAAGTAACAATTTCTTGCGGCGGCCACTGGTTTTCTCCAGCAGAATCCCGAGGTAGTAATCGACGACTGTCGAGGTAAGAATCAACACGATGAATCGTGGATCCCACCACATGTAAAAGATGTAACTCGCACCCAGGAGCAAGAACTTGCCGATGCGAAACGGAACGCTATAAAACAGCGCTGCAACGATCACAAAGAAGATCCAGTATTGAAAACTGTTGAATAACATAGACTCGCTCGATCGATACCTAGTTGGCGTCGTCCACTCGCCTATCGCTCAAACCGGCGCTGGAAGGACTAACATCCGGGACTCGCGCGCCTGAGGCGAAGCGGTCTGCTGTTACACTTGCGTTTGAACGAACGCCTCCATCTGAATTGGCTGAGCGCAGGCGCCCTACTAATTCGGCTACCAGTGTTTCAGTAAATCGTTGCCGGCCTTTTGCGTTGAGATGATAGCCATCAAAGTAATATTCGGGTTTCTCAAGGAAATCGAACGTTTGTTCGGGCAAAGAAAAAACCGACTTCTCAGTCATGACGCTGGGAAAAACAGCGTGAAATGTCATGGAAGCTCCCGGGAGCCCGGCAAACGGACCGCGAGGCACGGGCGTAAGGATGATTTCAGTCGGACTGGCCGAATAACGATCCAGAATTCGTTGGATCCCTTCGCGCTGCATTCGCAGGAAATCCTGTGTCTCCGCCTGAGACGGCTTCACCAAGCTATCTCTGATGGCGTCTCTTTGGGCCTCGCTTAATCGCGGTGGAAACGTCACCTCACCCGTCTTGGGATCGTAGGAAGTGCCGACGATGTCGTAATCCCTGCCTTGATAAAAGTTGCGCGATTGAATTCTTTTTGGCTCTCCTCGAAGGCTTCGAATACGCGCGATAGGGTGTTCAAGAAAATCGACTACATCGCTCTGGAATGCCGAGCCTCGCAGTATGCACGCTGTAAATGCCCTGAAACGTCCCGACCATCGATGAAAAGCAGACGCAAAATTGAAACAGTCTCCGTAGCGTAACAGCGGAGCTGCCATTGAAATTCTCAGGTGATCGGCGCTATTTGGTTCAAAGCCGATGCCATAGGGAACCACAATTGCCCAATAACGGCGTCTCGTAGGATCCACCTCCCGGACCATATAGTCCCATATGTTCACGGCCGACGCTGGTTCCGCGAGATTCACAAACTTAAATCCATTGATCGAACTGAGTTTATCGGCAATCGCAGCCGAAAACCCTTCTGCCATTCGCGAATCTCCCAAAACCAGTACCTCTTTGAGTCCCGATGAGGCGCGATCCTTTTCGGCTTGTGTGAGGGCTGTCATTCGTCCCGCGTAAGACTCCGGTGCGAGAATCGAGGTGTACAAGCGCGTATGAAAGACAACGCCATCCACACAAATGAAGGCAACGAGGCCAAGCATTAGATTTCGCGCAACGTGAAGAGGTTGAGGCGAGGTAGACGGCTCGAGCGGAAATTTCGCGCGCACCGGTCCTGCTGAGATCATATAAAGCCCGGCATACAAAACTGCGAGGAGCACGGCAGCCAGCACCCAGCGTAGCTGGCTGTGAGACAATCCTGTGCGTGGAGAAGGAGCTTCGCGTTCTGCGGTGATGCCCGAAACGTTTACCGTGGCGAGAAATGTCCGTCGTTCGGCGTCTCCGTAGAGATCGAAAACGTAATTTCCTTTACGAATCCATGAAATAACACGGCTACCTTCCTTACCTTTAGCGACAAGGACCGGCGGCCGACCGTTTGCCGTCACGAAAACGAAACCGATCGATCCATCGCCCGTTTTCCATGCAATGTCGGTGCTGCCCGGAGCATCGCTGACTTTGACACGTTCTGGTTTAGCTGTGAGCCCGGCCGTCCCTCGGGCATCGATTCCTCTCCCCCTCTCTTGCGTGGCGCTCTCTGCGATACACGACGATCCCAAGACGGCAACAAGCCAAACTGCCATCCCAACAAATATAGAAGAGAGAATCGGCGCGACCCGAAGTCTGACTGTGGTATGTAACGACGAAGAATTGCGCGTAATTCTCTTTATCATGAAGCGAACATTAGGATTTCCAGGTACAACACCACTAGTGACGACGGTTCAACCTGTTGTCTAACCTGGTGTGACTGCCTCTTCCCAAGAAGCGCATCGGAAAATTTGAACTGACAACGAGAACAGACGTACTCCTTCAACTGCGATCAGCATTCACGCTGATTATTTCCTTAACTCTCCTGGAAAGGCAAGCGGCGGGGCACGGCCTCCTCCAAAACCATGCTGGCACATTCACGGATCGATGGCGTGGGCTGTTTGAATCCTGACTGAAGAGTTCATGCCTAAAATCGCACCGATTAATAGCCCGAGAATTGCGCCGATAAAGTCGATCAGGATATCCGTTGCCAAAGCGCCGCGTGACGCGACGAACATTTGATGAAATTCATCAGTGGCAGCCACAAAGAGGCAGATGCTTAAGACCCCTACATAGAGAATTGGTACCGAGCGCTTGAAATCTGTCATGGCGATCGCAGCGCGAAGCAAAAGCAAAGCCAGAATCGCGTATTCGCCCACGTGCGCGCACTTCCGGAAAATGAAGTGCATGGACGCCAGCGTTTCCGGTGACATATCCGGTTTGAGCCAGCGCAAAAACGGAACAATGAAGCGTGACGTGTGCTCCGCCGACATTAGATCGGTCGAGCCGAAGAAAATCACGCCGAGCCACATGATTACAGGCAGACAGTTCTTGAAAAAACGGCTCATTTTTGTTTGTAGGGCCTCTATGTCAGGCGCCAAAATAGATCGCCTTTCACAGAAGCGCCTTACAATTTCCCAATTTTGAAATCCGAAATGCGAAATCCGAAATCCGAAATTGAAAGTCCCCTCACCTTTCAGCCCATTTTTATGGAACGCGTGTGGGGCGGACGGCGTCTTGAATCCGAGTTCGGAAAAAAATTGCCGTCCAAAGGACCAATCGGAGAATCATGGGAAATAGTAGATCGTCCCGAAGCACAGAGCATTGTGTGCGACGGACCGCTGAGCGGGAAAACTTTGCATGAGTTGTGGACCCAATATCGAGACGAAATCTTCGGAGATGTTGCCGACTCTCCCCGTTTTCCACTGCTACTGAAGCTTCTTGATGCGCGCGAGAAACTTTCATTGCAAGTGCATCCGCCTCAAAAAGTCGCTAATGAATTAGGAGGCGAACCGAAAACCGAATTCTGGTACATTGTTGCAGCCGATCCGGGTTCTGAGCTTTATCTCGGATTTCGTGAATCGATCACGCGAGATCAGTTTGAGAAGGCGCTCCGGGACGGAACGGCAGCGGAACACGTTCACAAAATCCAAGTCAAATCAGGCGACGCCGCGTTCCTGCCGTCAGGACGCCTTCACGCTCTGGGCGCGGATAATTTGCTGATCGAAATCCAGCAGAATAGCGACACTACCTATCGTGTGTTCGATTGGAACCGAGTGGATGATAAAGGGAAGCGGCGCCAGTTACACGTTGATCAGGCGCTGCAATCCATCGATTTTGCCGATGTTCGACCGCAATTGCTGCATCCCGAAGGGGAACTGCTGCTGCGTCACGATTTGTTTGAAGTCCGGAAGTGGAATCTCGATTCACCGCGCGAGATCGCACCTCGCGGTCAATTCGCAATCGCCTGTTGCCTGACTGGGTCGGTCCAATGCGCTGGCGCCAATCTCAAGCCGGGGGAATTTTTCCTGACTCCGGCCCAGTTGCAGGATCGACAACTGCTTCCGCGTACTGAAAGGACAACACTCCTGCGCGTAACGATTCCGTAGCGTAGCGGAAGTCTGTGAGGCTCGACTCAACGAAAGCAACGGGGGTCAGACACGCGCCGCCATAATCCAAACGCGCGGCGCAGTCTCATGATTCTTAACCGGAATCGCGTTCATCTCGTGTGACTGCTTAGTGTGTTCGTGCGCGGTTGACGCAACAAAGGTTCCGGCCCCACACAAAGCAAAACAGAGCGAAACGATCGCGATTTTCAGTGTCAGCGGCATGAATCGGCTTCAGTTTTTGCCTTCACTCCAGAGCTTCTCCCAAACGGCGCAAATAAGTAAAGCTATAAATTCCCGTACTATGTCCGTCGGCCCACCGCGGCTGCACCGCATAACCGCCTACGAGATCGAAACCGGTGAGCCGAAAACTCTCGTCCGTATAGGCCACGCGCGGACGCGAAATGTTACCGAGGACATCGGGTTCGCCGCCGCACCCTGCACAAGGACATGCGCGGCGCAGCGTCTCGAGCTTGAAAAAAGATTCCGAGCCGTCATTCCACGAGATTGCAAGCTCCTCTCCTATCTGCTGTATATTTGTTGGTTCCAGTCGCATTAATTCTTTTGCCATTTCGGTCGCTCGCCGAAAATTGCCGTTCCCACCCGGACGAGTGTTGAGCCTTCCTCAACCGCGATCCAAAAATCCTGCGACATGCCCATCGAAAGGGGTGGAAGTTTCAAGTTGCATTCTTTCTCGACCGAATCGCGGAGCTCGCGCAACTGCACAAAATATTTCCGTGACGATTCGGCTTCGTCTGCCAGCGGCGGAATGCACATGAGTCCTTCGATCGACAATCGCTGTAGCTCAAGAAGGGGCTCCATTGCGGCACGCAGGGTTTCTGTCGTGAAACCAAATTTGCTCCCCTCTCCCGCGACGTTTACTTCCAGTAACACACGCGGATGGCCACCCTCCCCGGCCGCGATCCGGTTCATTTCTTGCGCTAGCCCCAGCGAATCGACGCCGTGAAAAAGTTCGAACAAGGGCAGTGCGTGCCGAATCTTGTTTTTCTGGAGATGCCCCACGAAATGCCAGCGCAAGTTTGACGGCAACTTTGGGATTTTCGCACGAGCTTCCTGGACGCGGCTTTCGCCAAAAAGTGTTTGCCCAGCTTCGACCGCGTCGCGAATTCTCTCGGCCGGATGAGTCTTAGTAATAGCGACCAGCTCGATTTCATTCTCTGAGCGACCGGATTTCGCAGCTCCTTGCGCGATTTGTTCGCGAACCCGCTCCAGATTTTCGGAAATCGAGGTCATGCAAAATTGTAGGGCACGTGCTTTGTCGTGTCATTATTTGCTCGCCAACCGGAGCGCAGTCCGGCAGAACCATCCGCTATGAAAACCTATTCACTACTTCTCGGAATCACTGTTGTGGCGATTGCTTGTTCTAACGTGCTTGCGCAGGAAAAGCCCGCCATGCAGCCTAATGCCACTGTCCTCAGCATTCTTCAGGGCAACGCGGGCAAATCCGTCGAATTGCACCTGCAATCCGGAGACAAAATTGCAGGGAGGGTCGGCCAGGTAACTGATAATCTCGTTTATCTTTCCCATCTGAGCGGCGCGGAGTTTTACGACGCATTCGTAGATGTGAAAGACGTTTCCGCGGTAGTAGTTCGTGCGGCTGGACGATAAGGATTGCTGAATCGAGCGCCAATAACCCAGACGAGGCCCGGTAGACATTTTGGGATTGTCATCGGCGACGCCGATCAAAAATACTGCGGCATGAAACTCACTAAGAATGTCGGCATGCTGCTGCTCGCGGTTTATCTTATTATCGATGGCCTTTTGGGATTCGGTTTAAACCTCGGACCGTTCATCTTTCTTTTGTACCTTGTGGCGCTGGCCGCCGGTGTCCTTATTCTCATCGGCAAATAGATCAGCCTGTCCAGCGTTTGAATGTTGGGCGTGCCACGTTGGATCTATGCCAGCAACTCCTTCATTTGCGACGCGAGCTTGGGGCCGATGCCAGCCTCTTCATGCTTGAAATAGACAAACGTTTCCGACCAGTTTGATCCTTGTTCGCGAACAAATTTGGTCCACCGCTCGACATCGCTCTCCGTGTAATCTTCACGACGTAACCGCAGATAGCCGTAATCATTGGTAACAATCTTTGGCGTCTCCAGCTTTTCGGTGTCAGCGATACAAAGCGCCGCACCTCGTGTCCGCAACGCGTCAAAGACTTGATCATCGAACCATGACTCGTGACGGAATTCGAATGCAGCGCGCATTCCGGCAGGTAGCCCATTCAAAAAATCGACCAGAACAAGAGCGTCCTTTTTAAAATTCGGCGGGAGCTGGAACAACACTGGCCCTAATTTTTCGCCCAGCGCTGAGACTACATCGTAGAAATATCTCAGCGTATCCGCGCATTCACGGAGTTTTAACCAATGCGTGATCTTCTGCGGCGCTTTCAACGCAAACCGAAAGTTGTCAGGAGTCAGCGCTTTCCAGTTATCGATCGTCTTCGGCGCGGGAATCCGGTGAAATGTGTAATTGATTTCCGTAGTCGAAAGCCGTTCCGAGTAAAACGGCAACATTTTTGCCGCGGGCAAATCCTCCGGGTAAAAGTTTCCCTTCCACTCGGTATATTGAAATCCTGATGTGCCAATCCAATATTTCATAACAGGCGCAATGATGAAGACTTCTCTAAGTAAACGCAGGCTTCAACAGGCGCGAAAAGCTTTTTAAGCGTCCGCCATCGATGCCGTGTCCGAATTCACAATAGCGGCGTGTTCTTTAGACCTGTTCAATTTAAACGGGAAAGAGGACGCTTATTAGCGCCGCGATACAACTAAGAAGGGGGAAATCATGAAAAAGATGCTCTTAAGCATTGCGTTGGCAGTTGTGGCTCCGTTTGCATGGGGACAGGTTTCGGAAACAACCACAACAACGACCACTACGGAAGGAACGGGAACGATCACGGAATACACTCCGGGGAGTGCGATCGTTCTGAGAGAAACCGCCGGACCTGTTAGCTATCGCTTCGGCAAGACGGTCACTTATGTGACCCGGAGTGGCAAGGTCCTCGATGAAGATACGGTGAGAACGCGAGTCAGAGTCGGCATTCCTGTTCGTGTCCACTTTGTCGGGACAGGCGACGCGAGGATGGTTGATCGTGTGATCGTCGACGAGGATTAATACTTACGCTCGTTTGTCTCCAACGCGCCTTTCTCTTCCGCCTCGGTTGGCGGGAGAAGAAAGGCGCGTTTTGTTTAAAACTCGCGATCATAAAGATTTCGTCTCGCTCGAACACTGTTACTCGATCTCATATAACTTTTGGTAACCGAAGATCGAATGGCTGCTGAAGCTCTTGCCGCCCAGGCCTTAAACGTCCTGCACGATTGGGTCCAATCAGAGAGTCTGCGGAAACATTGCTACGCAGTCGCCGATTCAATGAAGCATTTTGCCCAATTGCATGGCGAAGATTTCGATCTTTGGGAAGCTGTGGGTCTGTTGCACGACATGGATTACGAGCGCCATCCAAATCTGGAGCGCAGCGCAACTGAGGGCCACCCGTTCGTCGGAGTTGCCTGGCTTCGCGACCGCGGCTGGAGCGAAGAAGCGTGCCGCGCGGTTCTTTCGCACGCGGATTACGCCAATGTTTCGCGTGAAACGCTTCTGGAGAAAACGCTATACGCTGTGGATGAACTAAGCAGCTTCATTGTCGCCGTCGCACTCGTTCGGCCCACAAAAAGTATTCATGACGTCGATGCCCGAGCCGTGAAAAAGAAGATGAAAGATAAGGCATTCGCCCGGGCCGTGAACCGCGAGGACATCGTTCGTGGCGCGGAAGAGCTCGATATGCCGCTCGACACTCTCATTGCCGAAGTGATCGCGGCATTAAAGGTCGATGCAGAGCGACTCGGCTTGGTAGGAACGACCGCTCTCTAGAGTTTTTCGGCCACAATTTCCAATACAAGCGGCGTTATCATCAGGGCATTCGGATTCTTCTCTGCAGAAGCTAGGTCGGCACGAACTTTGTCCGCAAATTCGTGATCGATTCGTCCCATTTCAATTAGCCGCGGTAGATAAGTTTCAATGAATGTTGCCGGCCATTGCCACATGTATTCGGTCGGACGCACGCAAAGCAGATGTGGCCTAGCCGAGCGAACCGCGAAGCCGTTCGCGGGAAGCAGTGTCGCCAGCGCCACGGCACCATCGGGTTCCCCGCCTGATTCACGCCACGTTGCGATCACATGTTCACGGAACCGCTCCTGATTCGCGAGCCGCGGGAAAAAATGCCAGGTCTCGTAATGACCATATTCATGAAAAATTGCCAGGCTGCCCGTGCGCATCACGTCGCCTAGTTTTCTGATCAACAGAGCAGGATCGTTTACAAATGACATGACCCATCGGCACCAGGAAAAATCGTACTCTCCGCTGGGCAATTCATCTGTAATTACATCCACCTGGTGAACCTTGACGCTCGCGAGCGATCGTGCACGGCACGCTTCTTCCATCGCGTGGACGAAATTTTCGGAACGCTCAAGCGCAACGACCTGGCCCGTCGGCCCGACAATCTCCGCAAGATCGACAGTCGCGTATCCGGGGCCCGCGCCCACGTCGAGGACGCGTTTGCCGACGGTGATACCGGCTCTCTGCCAACAATCCAAAACCACCGGACGCCACACGCGATGTTGAAGTCCGAGCCTGGCTAATTCCTCACTGTGCGTGCCCAAAACATAATCGCGGTCCACAGGGGGAAATTAAGCGCTCAAAGGGTCCGACGCCATCGTCGAAATTCAGGCAAGCAATTCAGCTGAGCAGTCAGAGAGAGTGCATCTCGTTGCCAAGTCAGACTGGCGTTTTGGTCTATTATCCCCGACAATAGGAACCGCATTCACCAATGGATTACGAAATTCGACCACTTCACGCTAACGACGAGCCAATTGTCCGGGAGATGGTTTATCAAGGCTTGTCCTCCATTGGTAACCACCAACCTTCACGCGAGATCCTGCAGCGGCCGGAGTTCTCGCATTATGCCGATGGCTGGGGCCGTATCGGCGATAAAGGCTTTGTGGCACACGATAAAAAAGACGGATCAGTGGTCGGCGCCGTTTGGTTGCGCAAGCCGATCAATAAACCTGATGCGCCGTCGGAACTCGCCTTTGCGGTGAGACCGGAACACCGTCGGCACGGAATAGGAACGGCCCTCCTGACACAATTGGTCCGCGCGAACCCTCATGAAGCAACAATTTCCGTCAGTCTCGTTGCAGGTAAACCGGTGTTACGCCTTTATGAGCGATTTGGATTCAAAGTCGCGCAACAAGGGCCTGGCGCGATCGTAATGCAAAGGCACGTGTAAAGGGTCCAATTGCACTGCGCTAACAAGCTCAGGGCGCAAAAATCAGGAGCACAAATACGGCGAAGAGAAGCAAATGCACGCATCCCTGCAGGATATTTGTCTTTCTGCTCGTAAACGTGACTACGCACACCGCCAGCGTTAACAGAAGCAGTGGAAGATTACCGCCTTGGACTCCGAGTGTCACCTGTCGCTTCGTGACCAGGCTGATAGTTAGCACCGCTGGAATTGTAAGCCCGATGGTCGCGAGCACGGAACCGAGCAGAATGTTTATCGAACGCTGCAATTGATTGCGCAACGTGGCCTGGACCGCGCCAATTCCCTCCGGCGTAAGCACCAGAGCAGCAATTATTGCGCCGCCAAACTCCTGAGGCAAAGCAAACTTCTCCATGCTGTTGTCCAAAGGAATGGCAAACTTTTCTGCCAGCAAAATCACGATGATGAGATAAGACATCAGCATCAGCGCATGAAAAGCGGTTGATTGAATGTGCAGTGAGTGACGGCCCGAACCTGCCGCCACCATTGCCTGGTCTGATTCCATAAAATAGCCGCGATGTCGCATCGTCTGAATCACGAGAAAAATTGCGTAAAGAATTAGCGTCACCAAAATGAGAAAGATCTGCTGCCCGGTAGAAAATGTTGGACCCCCTGTTGTGGTAGTAAAGCTTGGCAGAACCAGGCCCAGTACAGCCAGCGTCATGATCACATTCAGATAGGAGTTAACGCCTTGCAGATTGTAGTACTGTTCGCGATGTCGTAACCCACCGAGTAGCAGGACTAGCCCAACGAACCCGTTGAGAGCAATCATGATCACGGAAAAAATCGCGTCCCGTCCAAGTGTAGGATTATTTTCGCCATGCAACATCGCTGTCGAAATCATAACGACCTCAATAGTGATCGCAGACAGCGTTAGGACTAACGTTCCGTAGGGCTCGCCCCATCTGAAAGCAAGACAATCGGCATGCCGGGCTACCGACACCGCAGACCAAAGAATAACACCAAAAAGCCAGAGGAAGACAACAATCAACGCGACCGGATGCCCAATGATTTCGACCAGCCTGTCTCCCGTGCTCCAAAAAATGGTGACGGTTCCCAGCCCAATAAGCAGCGGCAATTCGCGGCGCACGCTGTCTCCGAAAGACTGACTCCTGGTCGCTTGTTGGCTTGGTTTCGCCTTTCCAGACATGGGCGCGAGCATATCGGTTACGCGCGAGCTGCGCAATTGGTGATGACTGGATTGTAGTAGCCCTCGCATGCTGTTTTGGATAACACGCGCGCTGTTCGCGACCTATTCCAAAGTAGCAGAGCACTGCCGCCCTCCAAAAGGTAAGCCGGTGATACCCGCCCGCAGGCGCGGCTAGGTTTGGAGTCGCGCCGCTACGCGCCGCTTTCGAGTCAATGCTTTCTCACGTTCGCTGAATTCGAAAGCGAACGGAATTACTACGATTTGCCAGGAATTCTTAGCCTTTACTCTTTCTTTTGAGCAAGCGGCAGAAATTTCTCGTGCGCTACCTTGCCGTCTTTGGTCGTATAGATTCCCACCTCGGACATCTGCGTTCGCTTCTTCGACGCTTTCTCGGTCACGTCTACGTCAAACTGCACGACGAACGTGTCGCCGGCGACAAATGGTCCGCCGACTTTACAGCTGTGCACTTCCATATTTTTCTCCCACCACTCCGTTTTGCCCCGTACCTGATCAATGCCGCGCATTTCTGCCGGCATGTTTTCCATCGCATGCGCTTCTACGCTAACAATGTCTTTTGCATAGAGATCGTCGACCGCCTTCATCCATTCGCCTTTGCGGCAATAGTCTGCCAGCTTATTCGCCACTTCTTCCGTAGTGTTCATTCTTCCTCCTTATTTTCGATTGAGAATTCTTCAACCGATATTTGTGTAACATTCGCGAGTCGCCTTTTACTAACCACCAGCGATCGCCCCGATGATGACGAACGGCTCGGATCCTTTTGCGATGGCTTCCGGCAGCGGAGCATCAAGCGATTCGTGAGATAGATCTTCTCCGCAGACAAAAAACCGTACAAGCGGCCGGCGAAGTTGAGTCACGTGATCGCGCATCGTCCCACGCAACATCGGGTATCGAGTTTCCAGTTCGTCGAGTACGGACCGCTGAGTCACGCTAGTATTAACGTCGAGTTCCACATCGCCATCGACGTGCGCCAATGTGCGCAAATGCGGAGGCAGAACGACGCGAATCATGGCAGCACTTGCGCCTCCACCGAAAGGACCGCCGGAAGATCGCGAACAATCGGCTTCCAGCTGTCACCAGAATCTGCCGATGCGTAAACTTGGCCGCCGGTTGTTCCAAAGTAAACGCCGCATGGCTCCAGCGAATCCACAGACATGGCGTCACGCAAAACATTCACGTAACAATTGCGTTGCGGAAGGCCTTTGGTAAGCGCTTCCCATTCGTCTCCACCGGTCCGACTGCGATAGACACGCAGTCTGCTATTGGGCGGATAATGCTCTGAATCGCTCTTAATCGGCACAACGTAGATTGTCTCCGGCTCATGCGCGTGCACATCGATCGGAAAACCAAAATCGCTCGGCAGATTTCCGCTGACTTCGCGCCATGAATCGCCACCATCTTCGCTGCGCATCACATCCCAATGTTTTTGCATGAACAATGTATTGGGTCGCGATCGATGCATGGCAATGCGATGAACGCAATGGCCAACCTCGGCGCTCGGATCGGGGATATACTCTGAATGCAATCCATGGTTGATCGGTTTCCACGTTGTTCCGCCGTCATCAGTGCGGAACGTGCCTGCGGCCGAGATCGCCACGTACATTCGTTGTGGGTTTTGCGGATCGATAAGAATTGTATGCAAACACATGCCGCCTGCACCCGGTTGCCATTTCGGGCCGGTGTCGTGTTGTCGGAGCCCGGATAATTCGTTCCACGATTTGCCGCCGTCCTTCGATTCAAACAGGGCCGCGTCTTCCACACCGGCGTAAACATGGTCGGGATCGTGCAGTGACGGTTCCAGGTGCCAAACGCGCTTGAACTCCCAGGGATGCTGAGTGCCGTCATACCATTGATGCGTGCCCGGAATTCCGTCGTAAACGAACTTGTTGCTTTCACCTTTCGGCATGCCGTCGGAACTTTTCAGTTCGTCCGGGCTGCTTCCGGGGGTGCTCCATTTTTTTCCGCCGTCATCGGAGCGCTGTATGATTTGGCCGAACCATCCACTGGTTTGCGATGCGTAAATGCGGTTCGGATCTACCGGCGAACCCTTCACATGATAAATCTCCCAACCCGCAAAATGCGGGCCGCTAACCTTCCATCGTTTGCGCGCGCCATCCGCCGTCAGGATGAATGCACCTTTTCGTGTACCAACCAGAACTCGAACTTTGCTCATATCTTTCTCCTAACTTTCATGATGTCGTTCTGAGAGATGCTTTCTGGTGATCGAATACATCGGGTGATACGTCCCAACCGAAATACACCTCTACACTGACAATCTTGTTGTTTTCAATTCGCAGAATCTCCGTATTGCGCCCTTTGTCGCCGTTCGGCTTCGTCATTTCATAGGTTACAACGACCTCACCGTCATGTTCTATCAGCCGCAAAAAATTGAACTTTTGCCCCTGTCCGGCTCCGGGCCAACATCTCTCAAAGTATCCAGCACGATCGAGCCTTACATCGAGCGGACTGGAAAAAGTAAAATCCTCAGCAAGATGTTGCTCAAAAAACTTTCGATCGCCCGCTGCAAAAGCTTCGTACGATCGCTGTGCCAGACGGCGTGCGCTGAATTTTGGCATAAGGTTCTAAGTCCGCTTTTCCGCTATCCGTGCTTTGACCAGTTTTTTTATCAACGCGGTTGGCAGCGGGTTATCGCACGAGAAGCGAATGGTCCCCTTGCTAACCTGAAAGCCCTTCAGATCGCTCTGAAAATTTTTCAGTGTCTTGGAGCTGCCGGGGTAGAACGAGCAATGATTCGTCCATGCGCCGAAGAAAACCAGCGAACGTCCATTCAGGCGAAATGCAGGAATTCCATAGCTGATGCACTCCTCCGCTTTCGGGGCGACGGCATGGATCGTTTTGCGGAGTTTCGCCAGCGTCCGCCGCTGATCCGGCTTCGTTGTCGCGAGATACTCGTCAATCGTCTGGGGCTTTCGCTTCGCTAAAGGCATTGAGATTTCGAACGATTATTTCCCCGCGTAGGCGGCTTTCAACTTGTTTATCTCAATCTTCTGCATTTGCATCATCGCTTTCATGACTCGTCCTGCCTTCTTCGGGTCCTTGTCGTTCAACATGTCAATCAAAACGGTTGGAGTGACTTGCCACGACAGGCCGAATTTGTCTTTGAGCCAGCCGCACTCGGATTCCTGTCCGCCACCAGCCGTCAGTTTCCCCCAAAAATAATCCACTTCTTCCTGCGTTTTACAGTTCACAACGAACGAGACCGATTCATTGAATTTGAACTGCGGACCACCGTTGAGCGCCGTGAATTTTTGACCTTCGATCTCGAATTCAATTGTTAGCACCGATCCCACGGCCCCTCCGGCCGCCTGTGCTGCCGCCTCATCGTAGCGAAGAATTTTGCCAACCTTGGAATTCTTAAAAACGGACGTGTAAAATTTCGCCGCTTCCTCGGCTTGGTGATCGAACCATAAGAATGGCGTTATTTTTTGCATTGTAATTACTCCTTTGTTGGTATTGGCGGGTATTGTTCAAACTTCGGGATTGCGGGATCCATTGTGTCCCACGGTTGGGCGTCCGAAACGAAAAAGTCCATTTGCGGCCGAAACCAACTCGGGTCGTCCAGCGTGCCAGCCAGGATTCCGATAAACGGCGAAGCGCCTCCTTCAAACTCGCCTCCCGTAAGTCGCGACCCACATTCGGGACAAAAACCGCGTTTATGTTTTCCACCCTTGAGACTAGGCGTGAAATGGTAGCGCAATTGCCCGCGGGTGAATCGAAATGCTTCCCGCGGTAGCAACATACCGGCAGCAAATGCGCCTCCGGTCGCGTGCTGACAGTCGCGACAATGACATTTAAACATCATGATTGGCTCAGCCGTGGATTCGTACCGAATCGCACCGCAAGAACAGCCACCAGTAAAAGGTATTTTCATCTTCGTTTCCTCGTCGCCTGTAATTTGCCAGGTTTAAAAAAATTCTGGCCAATGCTTCATAGTCTTTCTCTACTTCGCGTCCGTATCCGGCTCCATGATTCCAAAGACGTTACCGGCTGGATCTTCGGCGTAAGCGAGCCAGCCGACATTGGGAATCGCCATCTTCGGCACGCAGATTTTGCCGCCGCTTTTTTCAATCTTTTTTATTGATTCGTCGAGCGACGAAACGCCAATCGTATTTAGCGTACCGGGACTCTGCCCTTCGCGTGGACGTGTGAGTCCGCCGTTGATTCCTGGCTGTTTGTCATCGCCCGTCGTGACAAGCCAGTATTCGATTGGGCCACCCTCGAACTTCTGGAACTTCCAGCCGAAAACATCCTGATAAAACGGCTGCACTGCGTTCGGGTTGTCGGTGTAAATCTCAAAGTGAACTACGCGATTCATACGTTAATCCTTTCTTGTTCGCTGTTTCAGTATTGGTCGTGGCGCCGAACCCATTCCATCGTAAAGTCGAACTCTTCGTCACGGCCCTTTGGAACGAGGTCGAGAAAGTTATAAGCGCCCACTAAAATATCGAGCCCGCGGGCATAGCTGGAATAGGTGTGAAAAACGTCGCCGTCTTCGTCTTTGTGAAACACGCTCAGGCCCGGCATTTCTTCGTTCACCCATTCCTGGATCCGGTAGTTGTACTGCATCTTACCTTGCGCCGTTTCCTCGTCAGTAGCCGAAACGTGATAATCAAAATTGAAATCGTTGCCGCGCGATGACAACCATTTGAACTGCCAACCCATTCGCTTTTTGTAAGCTTCCAGCTTCGGCACAGGCGCGCGAGAGATGACAACGAAGGAAACGTCACGATGCGGGAGATGCCAGTTTGCGCCATCAAAATGATCCGCCAGATACGAGCAGCTTTTGCAACCCTCCTCCCAATCGGGGCCAAACATGAAGTGATACACGATCAGTTGGCTGCGACCGTCGAAAAGATCGGCAAGCGTTTCCTGTCCATTCGGTCCATCGAAAACGTATTTTTTATCAACCTTGACCCATGGCAGTTCGCGCCGATGCCGACTGACTTCGTCGCGCAACCGCGTTAGTTCCTTCTCCCGGGACAGAAGATCCTTGCGCGCGACCAGCCACTCATCTTCTGAAACAACTTTCGCAGCATTGATTTCGTTCTTGTCTATTTTCGGCTCTAATTCCTCGACTTTCATTTTCTCTTGTTTCGTTTGTTTGGTGGTTTCGGCCGGGTCCAAAAAAGAATTGTTTTACCGCAAACACCACCAACCCGCCAGTGGAGGTCACACCAGCAGTGGCGAGCATCGTGTTTGCTAGACATCCAGGACACATGGCATCTCAGTTCAACTTCAATAAGTACGACGAACTAGGCACGGGCCTTAAGACACATATTTCAATATCCAGTTAACGACCATCCGCTAAGACCACTTTTGTTATCTATCCCACCTTGTGAGTCGTAAGAACGGCGTGAGGGCAGGCCGTCTGCAACATAAACCGCTGATGCCGTGGCGATGGAACCGGGCCGCCCTTGGCCCAGCTCCTACGAGCCTCAGAACTTGTTAACGGAATTGAATAAAATCATTCTTATCTTCTTGTAGGGTGAATGAATAATCCGACAGGCCAAGTTGATTCCCTTGGTTAGTTGGCATTGCTACCTCGTCTCGACCGCTCATCCTTCACTATCGAGAAATTTCTCGACCATCGGCTCGAGCACATCGGTCCGCGACGTGATCGCCATGTGCTCGACGCCCGGTAAAATTGCAAGCTCGGAATTTGGCAGGAGACGAAACAACGCAACAGCGCCTTCGGGTCGCATCACGTCACGGTCGCTGCTTATCACAAGCGTTGGAATGTTGATTGAGCGAATCGCGTCGTCTGGCACATCTGTGAAATCGCGCATGCGGTTTCGTGCCTTATAGAAAAACGATTCGAGATTTTCCGGTTGCGGCGCAACTTTGCGATAGGCTTCGCACAACTCCGCCGGCATTGCCTCTGGTTGCGCCGTTTTCATCGATTCCCAGAACTGGGGATCAGTCCAAGCGCGCTTCATGAGCGCGGTGATCACGACGAGGCGACCAACCAGCTGAGGATAACGGATCGCGAGGTGCAGCACGATTGTGCCACCATTGCTGAAACCGAGAAGATCGGCGCGGTCAATCTGCAGATGTTTCAACAGCGCGGCCGTATCCTCGGCCGACTGCTCGAAGGTGAACGGCCGATCTTCGATATCAGCTGTGTGCCCGCAACCCTGGTGCTCGAGCGCAATGATCCGCCGACTGCGGGCAAGGACCGGTAAGAGACGGTCAAACGACGTCTCGATCGTGTCGCCGCCGCCGTGTAACAGCACCAGTGGCAACCGTCCTGGATTCGTCGGACCGTGGACTTCATAGTAAATCCGAAGGCGGTTGACCGGCGCGTATCCAGTCTGTTGAAGTGTGCTGGAGTGCATGTCGTCGGAACGACGACAACGCAACGTGAAAGCGATTTGAAGCTTTCACGCTGCATTAATCGGCGAGTACGCTGTCAGACTCGTGCGAACTGTGCTTCCCGTATGTCGGCAGCAATAGGGCACTCGCCCGCGACGGGTCTGACTTCCACACGAATGCCGTACGGCAAACCGGGACATTCCTTTGCAATGGCGATCGCTTCGTCCAACGTGGCTACATCGAGAAGGAAATAGCCGCCAATTGCTTCTTTGGATTCGGCAAACGGACCATCGGACACGACACGATCTTTCCCCGAGACGATTTTTCCCTCGCGCTCCAGTGGGTTTCCCGCTACCGCTTTGCCTTCTTCAGTCAGGCGCTTGAACCAGGCCATCCAATGGTCTGTGACCTTTTGCAGTTCCTCCGGCGAAAGACCCTTGCGCAGGTCGGTGCCGCGAAATAGCAACATGTATCCGTTTTGATTTTGGTTTTGTGTACTCATGCTTTGTTGTTGGTGGTTTTAGTTTAGAGTTTTTTGTTATTTCGGAAATACGACGAACTGGCCTGTTCGGTTAGGACAATTACTTTGCATTCGCATCGCTTTCCCAGAGCCCGAAGGCGTTGCCTTCCGTATCCTGGCAGACGGCAAAATAGCCCATTTGTGGTACAGCCGTTTTTGACATGCAGATTTTACCACCAAGGTTCTCAATCTTTTTAGAAAACTCGGCGACTGAATCGACACTGACATAGTTCGTAATGGGCTCTTGCGGCCGGTTGCGCTTTTTCAGCGCGCCATCGGGCGTATCATCCGCGCCGCCGGTATCGATGTGCCAATAATCCCCTCCTCCGGGAAATGGATTGATCTTCCAGCCAAACAAGCTGCCATAAAAGGCGTTGGCGCGCTCGGGATCATCGGCGGGAATTTCAAACCAAACGATGCTTGCTGCTTCTTTTTTCTCTGACTTGCTCATGTATTACCTTTCTGTTGGTGTGATTTTGGAGATACGACGAATGACCAGGCCATCTCAGGACAAAATTTTTCAGTTAAATCGCCTGGCCGTCAACGCAGCGCTGCAGTCGTTTTAGAAGGAACGCTCGCTCCGATTTCGTTTCCGCCAGCTCAAATGATTTACGAAATTGTTCGGCGGCGGCTTGCAGATTGCCGGATTGCATTTCGAATTCACCGAGCACGGCGTAGAGCAGGTAATACGAACTCAGTTTACCAAGACCTCGAACGCTTCGCACAGCTTCGAGTCCCGCCTTTGGACCATGAATATTTGCGATAGCCACGGCACGATTGAGGGCGACGACGGGTGACTGATCGAATTCAACTAACCGATCGTAAAGCGATAGGATTTTTTTCCAGTCAGTCGATTCGTAATCTTTCGCGGCGCAGTGACAGGCGGTGATTCCCGCCTGCAGATGATATTCGCTGATTTCATCGCCTGCTGCCGACTGCGTGAGGTGAAACATCCCGCGCGCGATCATTGATTTGTCCCAACGCATTCGATCCTGCTCTTGCAAGCGCAGTAAATTGCCCTCGGTATCCTGTCGCGTTGGATTGCGAGCGGCATTCAGAAGCATCAACGCCAGCAGCGCGTGCGTCTTCGCCTGATTACCGGCCGGGTGTGCTACCAATAATTCCGTGAGGCGAATTGCTTCTTCACAGAGCTCTTGACGAACGAGGTTTTCGCCGGTCGACGCTTTGTAACCTTCGTTGAACAAGAGGTAAAGCGATTGCAGAACGCTATCTAATCGTTCCCCTAGTTCTCTACCTGCGGGAATTTCGAACGGGATTCGTCCCTGACTGATTTTCTGTTTTGCTCTGGTCAATCGCTTGGCGATTGCAGCTTCCGTGGTTAGAAATGCGTGCCCTATCTCAGGAACACTGAAACCACATAGCGTCTTCAATGCGAGCGCGACTTGCGCGTCCGCTGGAATGGCGGGGTGACAACAGACGAACATCAATCGCAAACGATCGTCACTAATTTCGTCTTCTGAAAAAATCGCTTCGTCCGGAGTGGCGCCGTCGCGATCCATCAGGCGAATGATTTCCGCTTGTTTGTTCTGAAACACTTTGCGTCGACGGACCACGTCCAGCGCGAGATTGCGGGATGCGCGCATGATCCATGCGGAAGGATTTTTCGGGACTCCATAAAACGGCCAGGTCCGCAACGCCCGCACAAGCGCTTCTTGAACGACGTCTTCCGCGAGGTTGAGATGCTCGAGACCAAAGATCCTTGTGAGCGTGGCAACCATCTTCGCGCCCTCGTGGCGAAAAAGGTGTTCGACTGTGCTGGATACTTCCTGTGATCCTTGGACAGTACTTTTCACAATCGGATCCTCACACAGGCAATCTTGCCTGTGTGAATCGTCCGCGCATCAACATTTGCAGACAGGATCGTCTGCGTCACTCATTCAAATGCGTTCCAGGCGAACAATCCACGTAACTATGAATTCGAATGCGGGCGAAACCGCGCGTGCTGTCGCATCGAGCGCGGTACGTCAGACTGACGTTTCAGGTTCTTCAAAGCAGCAGAGCGCTGCTGCACTCCAAGATGTGGCCGTGGTCGCAAACGTCTGTTCGTCGCTTGCGTTCTGGAGTGCAGCGGCGCTCGGCCGCTTTCAATGGAACTCGCTAGCTTTTGCCAATAAACCGCAACCAACTCTTCTCGATCTGGAAATCTTCTCATGCTCTGTCCTTCCCGTTTTCAACCAGCCGTTTGAAATTCCCCAGGTATTCCTCCACTCTGTACGAGAGACTTGGTGGATCGAAAATCGAGCGAATCTTGAGCGTAACTTCCGTTTCCTCCTGGGAACGCGGCTCGAAAGAGACTACGCCCGACATGAAACCGCTGGACATGGTGCGCCACGCGATCCGCCGGCCGGGAATTTGAAGTACGATGTGGAAGACCCCTTTTTGGTCGCTGCCATCCGGATGCCATCTGTAGGAAAAATGTGTTTCATCAATTTTGCGCACCTCCCGAAGCGGGGGGACGAACTTGGGAAGGTCCTCCAGCTGCGACCACTGCTCGTAGACGCGATCAACGGGCGCCTTCACAACGACGAAATGTCTGGCGGCGTTCATTGCGGCTGGAGCTGTTTCCATCATCTAAATCAGGTCATCAGACGCTGAAGCGCGCGTACTGCTCCCTTGAAAACGCGCGATTCCATCCGTCGGTGAAGTTAAAAAGGGTCATATTCAGAACGAGCATCGGATCATGACGCGGTCGGGAGCGCCGAAAAAGCTTCGGCGTCTTGGATTTTGAATTGGTTTGTAATTGTTTGAGTTTCATTTTTTGCGAAGTTTTTTGTTCCAAACGCTAGACAACCTTGCGTGGCGCTACCACGAGGCAGTCGGAGGATTTTTCGATGCTTCTCAGGGGAGATCGGATAACACCTCTTTCGAGGGAGGAAACAAAAGTGGCGTGACAGCTGTGGTTTGTTAGACTTTCGACATGTGCGCGCGGGCACAACGTCCGCTTACGGAATGGGTTTACGCGGACGGCTAACTAACTTGTTATGAAATCGGAACTCACCACTGCGGAGCCAATCCGAAATCTGCAACCGCCACTCCGCAATCAGGAACAACCTCGTCCCGAGGCCTACGATAGCGAAAGCGCGGCGAAGTATCTGTTCAAGTTATCCCGGGATGTCATCCTTTCCCTGGATCGGTCTGGAAACATCCTCTGCATTAATCAGCGCGGCGTTCAATTGAGCGGTTATTCCGAAACGGAATTGCGCGGAGCAAATATTGCAGAACGGCTGCTTCTTCCCGAGGATCACTCGGCGATCGGTCAAATTCTGCATGACCTTGCGCAAGGGAAGCCTCGCGAATATGAGGTTCGCTGGAGAAGAAAAGATGGTGCCCTTGTTCACTTTGATGGCGTATCGGTTCCACGCCTTTCAGAAAGTGGCGAATTTTTGTCCACGCTCTGCACTCTGCGGGATGTGACCGAACGCAAATGTGCCGAAGAAAAACTGCGCAAAAGCGAAGAGAAATACCGGGACCTGATCGATATTTCGCCCGACGCAATCTACGTCGTTGACGCCAATGGCGTCTGCCTTTTGGGAAATCGCGCGAGCGCTGAGCTCGCCGGAATACCACAGGACGAACTAGTCGGAACGCCCGTCACGGACACCTACCTCCCGGAAGAACGCCACCTCTTCCAGGAGCGGCTGAAAACATTGAAGGGAAAAAAGGCTTTGCGCTTCGAGAGGCAATTCGTGCGCAAGAACGGCGAGATCGTTCCGGTGGAAGTTTCCGTCTCCGCAATACGCGGCGGATATTTTCAGGCAATCCTGCGCGATATTAGCAAACGCAAGCAAGGCGAAGCTTTACTGGCAGGAGAGAAACGGCTTCTCGAGATGGTAGCGAAAGGCGATTCGCTCTCCGCTATTCTCGACGCCATATGCCGGCTAGTCGAAGAATTGTGCAGCGGATGCTTGTGTTCGATCCTGCTGCTAGATTCGAGTGGCAAACGCCTCTGGCACGGTGCAGCACCGAGCATTCCCAAACCATACTCCGAGGCAATCGATGGTTTCGTTATCGGACCAAATGTAGGCTCGTGTGGATCGGCGGCCTATCGTACAGAGCAAGTGATCGTTTCGGACATCGCCGCAGATCCTCTTTGGGCCCAATATCGTGACCTAGCCTTGGCGAACGGTCTGCGCGCATGTTGGTCCACGCCAATATTCTCCTTCGAAAACAGAGTGCTGGGAACGTTCGCCATGTACTACCGCGAGCCCAGGTCTCCTGCTCCGCAGCACCACGACGTGATCGAACAGATCACTCATTTGGCGAGCATCGCTGTCGAGCGGAAGCGGGCGGAAGAAGCGCTGCGGCAAGCACACCAGAATTACGTGGCGCTGGTGAATTCGCTTGACGGAATCGTATGGGAAGCCGACGCGCAGACCTTTGCCTTCACCTTTGTCAGTCCGCAAGCCGAGCGGATGCTGGGCTACCCCCTGGCGCGCTGGACCACTGAACCAACCTTTTGGAGAGATCATATCCATCCCGACGATCGCGAATGGGCGAGCAACTTTTGCATCGACGCAACCCGCGCCATGCGTGCGCACGATTTTGAATATCGCATGGTCGCGGCGGATGGGCGCATCGTTTGGCTGCACGATGTGGTGACCGTAGTCGTCGAGAACGACCAGCCCGTCCGGCTGCGCGGCGTCATGTTGGACATTACGGAGCGTAAGCGCGCGGAAGAAGCATTGAAGGAGAGCGAGGAACGTTACCGCGTGCTGGTCGAGTTTTCTCCGAACAGCATCTGTGTCCATCGAGATGGCAAGCTGCTTTACGTGAACCCGGCAGGGGTACGCATGTTTGGCGCGACAGACCCCGCGGAACTTGTCGGGCGTTCTGTCCTCGATTTCATCCATTCTGATTCGCTGCCAGTCGTCAGGGAGCGGATTCGCCAGGTTGGAGCGGGAGAAACCGCGCCGTTGATCGAGGAGAAATTCGTAACACTCAGCGGAGAAGTGCGGGACGTAGAGGTGACCGCAATCCCAATCATTTACGAGCGCACGGCCGCCACGCAGGTCATCATTCGTGACATTACTGACCGGAAGCAAGGCGAAGCATTACTAGCCGGAGAGAAGCGGCTGCTCGAGATGATCGCGACCGGTGTTGAGCTGAAAGAGATCCTCAATGCATTATGCCTGATTATCGAGGAACAGCGGAGCGGTACGCTCGCGTCGGTTTTGTTGCTGAATCCCGATGGCGCTCATCTCGACGTCGTTGCGGGACCGAGTCTTCCCAAAGAATGGACGCGGCAAATGGAAGAGCTGCCAATTGGTCCGTGCGCCGGCTCTTGTGGTACCGCGGCGTATCGGGGATCACCGGTCATCGTCTCGGACATCTCGACGGACCCGCTATGGAACGTGCCGGAGCATCGCGCCTCCGCTCTGAAACACGGGCTGCGAGCCTCCTGGTCGAATCCGGTGTTCTCTTCGAAGGGAAAAATCCTGGGAACCTTCTGCATGTACTATCGCCAACCGCGAAGTCCGAGCTCCCAAGATCTGGAGCAGATCGAGTTAGCGACCCACCTTATGCGAATCGCGATTGAACGTGACTGCGCCGCGGAGGCTCTGCGCGCATCGGAGCAAGTTGCCCGCGGTCAAGTAGAGGCACTGACCTACAGCCTCGATGTTCTCGCGACCGCGCCGGCGCCGGACAAGTTTATCGGACAGATGTTGAGCACAATCGGCCGCCTTCTCGGGGCACAAAGCGTGATCCTATGGTTGCTGAATGAAGCCACCGAGTCGCTCACCCTTCGGGCCGCAGCGCAAGGTGCAAACTTTGCGGCGACTGATCCCGAGCACCCGTTCGTCAAAAATCCTTTCCTCTGGAAAGAGGACAAGGTGCTTCAGGAAACGCTTTTCACTGGAGCGCCCGTGATCTGCGAAGACATCGAGAACGATCCGCGTGTCACGAGCGCAATTCGCGAATATTTTAAGTCTAGGGGAACAAAGAAGTATCTGACTATTCCAACGCTGGTGGGTGGTCACGTGAAAGGATTCATTGGGATTCGCCATGGTGGACGTCCGGCTTATCGACCGGAAGAAATCGAACTGGCGCAGGCGCTCGCACATCAGGCGATGTTGGCGATTCAGCTCAACGAATTTGCCGAACAGAGTAGGCAGTCAGCCATTCTTGAAGAACGAAATCGCATGGCGCGCGACATCCACGATACGCTGGCACAAGGCTTCACGGGTGTAATCGTGCAATTAGAATCGGCCGAGGACGCCATCGCATGCTGCCGCCGCAAGGAGGCGAACGAACATTTGCGGCGGGCCGGTGACCTGGCGCGGCGCAGCTTGAATGAAGCGCGCCGATCGGTCCACGCACTGCGACCGCAGGCTTTGCAACGAGACAATTTTTGGGACGCCTTAAAAGGAATCGTTAAAAACACCACTGCGGGAACAAATCTTCATATACGGTTCGAGCTTCGGGGAAGGCTGCGGCGTCTCTCAGCTGTGTGGCAGGAGAATCTCCTGCACATTGGTCAGGAAGCGCTGACTAACGCGCTCAAATACGCGCGGCCGCACAATTTTGAAACGCGACTGATCTTCAATTCAAAAGAACTTCGCCTGGAACTTCGTGATGACGGCGATGGATTCAAAGTCAAAGCTCCACATGACGGCTTCGGTCTGGAGGGAATGCGCGAACGTGTCGAACAAATGGGCGGAACCCTGACGATCACCAGTGCGCGCGGCAAAGGCACAAAAATCGTCGTCGCGTTGCCGTACAATGGCGAATCGGCATCGTGAAATCTAAAAGGGAATCTGCTAAGACCGGTGGAGCCCGTGCAACGCGCGGTTCATCGCAGTCCGCGCCGAAGAAGGCGCGCATCAGTGTTCTAATCGCCGACGATCATACTGTGGTACGCGAAGGTTTGGTCTCGTTGATTCAACGCAAACCCGACATGAATGTGCTCGCCGAAGCCACCAACGGTCGCGAAGCAGTCGATTTGTGGAAGCAACATCGTCCCGATGTGACACTGGTCGACTTGCGAATGCCCGAGCTCGACGGCGTCAGCGTAATCAAGGAAATCCGGGAGCAGGATGAAAACGCTCGGATCATCGTGCTGACAACTTTTGACGGTGACGAAGATATTTACCGCGCCATTCAGGCCGGCGCGAAAGGCTATCTGCTCAAGGACGTACCGCGCGAAGCGTTAATGGACAGCATTCGCCGAGTACATGCGGGTGAAACATGTGTTCCTGTTCATCTCGCGGCCAAGCTCGCGGAACGTGTCAGTGGCGAAACGTTGAGCTCGCGCGAGGTCGACGTTCTCAAGCTGATGGCCCAGGGAAAAAGCAACAAGGAAATCGGTTCTGCGTTATTTATCAGTGAAGGCACCGTCAAGTCACACGTGAAGGCGATCTTCGCTAAGATGAACGTCATTAGCCGGACTGAAGCGGTAGCGAACGCTACTCGGCGCGGCCTGATCCAGCTGTAGTGGCAGCTGCGTCGGCTGCAATCGCCCGCGTTGTACCCCAAACGAGGGAAGAGTCTCTATCTCATTCTTGACACAGGAGAATCTGGCGAACGCGCAATCGCCGAACCCTTGATGATCAGGAGATCATAGCGAACAAAAATAAACCAAATGAGATGCTTATGATTGATAATCGAATAGAATTGGAAGAACCCGCCACACCGCGGACGCAGAAAAAGAACCGTAATACAAAAAACCAGCTTGACCGCCCTAATAAAACATCAACCGGTACAAACGAAACCATGAACAAACCTAATTCGAAAAAGACTGCCGAACTGCTTCACAGACGCGACGCCCCGCTGGAGACGCGAACCGATCTCACAGCTTCGGCGACGAAAGACATCACCGCGACAATGAACGCAATTCTGGCTGATGTCTTCGCTCTCTATTTGAAAACCAAAAATTTCCACTGGCATATGAGCGGGCACCACTTCCGCGATTACCACCTGTTGCTGGATGAACATGCCGACCAGCTTTTCGCGATGACCGACCCGATCGCAGAACGAGTTCGAAAGATTGGCGGTCTCACGCTGCACTCAATCAGCGAGATCGCGCGCATCCAGCGTGTGGAGGACAACGACGCAGATTACGTCGAGCCACTGGACATGCTCGCTGAGCTAGCCGGGGACAACAGGACCATGACCGCGCGGCTTCGCGAAGCACATAACGTGTGCGATGAGCACCGCGACGTTGCTACCGCGAGTTTGATCGAAGTTTGGATCGATGAAACCGAGCGACGCGCGTGGTTCCTCTTCGAAGCAACGCGGCGAGTGAATTGATCTTGTAATCGCCTCAGACGTGCCTGATCTAGCTGCGGCAAAGCTTGCCCGCCATGGTGGGTGTCGCCGTTCTGTCGGCGCAACGGCGCCAGAGCGCCTGGACATAGTGAGTCGGCTACAAGATTAATGATGAACGTTTCCCGGCTAAACTTTGCTCATCTCCCGACGCCGATTGAAGCGTTGCCTCGGCTATCTCAGGCTTTGGGCGGCCCGCGTTTATTGATCAAACGCGACGATTTAACCGGGCTCGCTTTCGGCGGTAACAAAACGCGTAAACTGGAATTTCTCGTGGCGGAGGCGCGCGACCAAGGCGCGAAGACCTTGATCTCTGGCGGAGCACTACAATCCAATCATTGTCGTCAGACCGCTGCGGCAGCAGCTCGATTCGGATTCAAATGCATCCTGGTCCTGACCGGCGATGACCCAAAACAACCATCGGCGAATTTGCTACTGGATGGATTGTTCGACGCGGAAATCGTTTATGTCGCCGACCGCAACGATCGCGACAGAATTCTTCAAGAGACATTCGATCGTGCTGCCAAAGGAGGAATGAAACCTTATCTCGTTCCGTACGGCGGCTCGGATGCGACCGGGGCGCTGGGATACGCATTCGCGATGAAAGAACTAGCCGAACAGAACCTTCACGCAGACTGGATTGTGTTTGCAACATCGTCCGGCGGTACACATGCGGGACTTCAGCTCGGTCAACGCGTGTTTGGATATAAAGGCAACGTTTTGGGAATTAGCGTCGACGAATCAGAAGAATGGTTGAAGCAAAACGTCTCGGAATTGGCGTCGTTGGCCAGTGAAAAGTTTGGGAAGCGTATTGAGTTCACACCGGATGAAATTTTGGCAAATGCCAAGTATTGCTCAGCAGGCTACGGCGTGTTAACCGAACAGGAGCGGGAAGCGATCCGCTTGTTCGCAACCTATGAGGGGCTCTTGTTAGATCCCGTCTATACCGGACGCGCCGCTGCCGGGATGATTGATTTGATCCGTAAAGGATTTTTCAAGAAGGATGAGACTGTGTTGTTCCTCCATACGGGCGGACAACCAGCGCTGTTCGCGGATCAATACGCGAATAAGATTTAGGCTCACGTATTTGCCTGAATCTCGGCGCGGCTAATCGAACGCGCTGCTCTACACCTCGGCGACCACCAGACAAGCATCGTCCGTTAGCACTGTCGAATCGGCGAAGTTGTAAACATCGCTGATAATAGCCTGAAGCAGAGATTCGGTTGGCCGGCTAAGATTCGACTGAATGCTTTGCCGCAATCCTTTAACGCCAAAATCGCGCCCCTCCTTGTCCTCTACTTCGATGACGCCGTCGGTGAAAAATAGAAAGAAATCGCCCGGAGCGAGCTTAGCTGCGCTCGTATTAAACTGAGCATCGGGAATCAGGCCCATCGCCGGCCCGCTGGAGCCTTCGCCAGATGCGACCGCCTCGACTTCGCCCGCTGTTCGGCGCGCATGCAAGGGCGCAGGATGACCGGCGCGAGCAAAACGGGCGTCACGTTCTCTGACGTTGATAACACAGTAAAGCACCGTCGCGAAGACCAGCGTGCCGGTCTGCCTTAAAATTTTCGTAAACTCACCGTTTAGTTCTGTGAGAAATCGGCCCGGATCGGCAGCCTCAGCTGCATGTGTTTCGATCAATGCGCGCAACATTGCTGTGATCAATGCCGCGCGTACTCCATGCCCCATCACGTCGCAGATGCAAATGCCGGCTGTGTCTTCCGAAAGGCGCGCAATGTGAAAGAAATCCCCGCTCATCATACTGGCCGGAAGGTAACGATGATAAAAGCGGATCCCCAGTGATGGGGAGGTCGGTCCCGCTGAAAAACTTGGATAAACGTTGGGCATCAGGGCTTGCTGCAGCTCGGTTGCCATACGCAGATCAGTTTCCATTTGTTCATTCTTGCGGCGAATCACGCGGTCGCGCTCTTCCAGTTCGCGAATGTTTGTTAACAACAGGGCGTTTTGTACTTTGAAGAGCGTCTCGGTAGCGATAAATCCCAGGAACCCTCCTCTTTCATCCACCAACAGCACGTCGTCATAGAAGTTCTCGTCCGGGCGCGCAAACACGGCGCGCAAGACATCTCCGATTGGCATCGCGACATCGATGCGCGTCTCTTGTTTGCAAAGATGCTCGGCAATCGGCTTGCGCGCCCAGAGCGAAAACCCGTAGCGCCCGCCCAGCAACGCTGCCGTCTCTTGTCGTGAACACATCCCGAGCAGACGCTCGCCGTCGAGGACGGCTACAAAGTTTACGACACCGTTTTTAAAGATCTCAAAAACGGTTTCCATCGTCGCGCTGCTCTGCGTCGCTGTACGGTGGCTAACAAGCTCACGTAGATCGATCGAGTCGGCGCGTACCGGCGGACGAAGTTCGAGGGAAACGGTAGAAGCTTGTTCCTGCGGTCGTGCGGTCGCGTGCACAAATATGTTACTAACGGATTTTGATAGTTAGCGTTTGTTACAAATTGGTGACAAAGGTTTTCGCGCAAACTGTCATCAGCTTCCTCTCTCTGTTGCGCGACTTTGACTTCACTGGGATGCTGCTCGATCAAGGAGTAAGCAGCGAAGCCTAACTGGATTTCGCCGTCTCAAATAAGGTAATGAATAATGTCTCATCTTTGATACTCGAAAGGCCCGCCAACGGCCGATTGTTAATGAGCAGACAATTGTCGATATGACTGGCTAAAAAAACAATGTAGACACCCATGGCTGAACAAAAAAAGTCCGTCGGAAAACCGAGCAAGAAAGAAGAAAACCTAACACGGCCTCCCCTACCCCCATTCACTCGTGAGACTGCCATTCAGAAAGTTCGCGCGGCAGAAGATGGATGGAATTCGCGTGACCCTGAAAAGGTGGCTCTTGCTTATTCGACTGATTCTCGCTGGCGAAACCGCGCTGAATTCCCAACGGGTCGGGCTGAGATCGTTCAATTTTTGAAACGGAAATGGGCGAAAGAACTCGACTACCGGCTGATCAAAGAGCTTTGGGCTTTCAACGAAAACCGCATCGCTGTGCGGTTCGCTTACGAATGGCACGATGACTCTGGAAATTGGTTCCGCTCCTACGGCAATGAGAACTGGGAATTTAATGATAACGGTCTGATGCGACTCCGTTTTGCATCCATTAATGACCTGCCGATCAAGGAATCGGAACGCAAGTATCATTGGCCACTTGGTCGCCGTCCTGACGAACATCCAGGGTTAGGCGATCTGGGGTTATAGTTACCAAGAAACATATCGGGGTTTTAATGGATGAAACCAAGGGGCCGCACTTGGTTTCGCCGGAGTTAAAGCGCGGCAAACGTGAATGAACATTAACAAGAAGGAAAAAATATGAGCTACGTCACAACTAAAGACGGAATACAAATCTACTATAAAGATTGGGGCAGCGGACAGCCCATCGTGTTTAGCCATGGCTGGCCGCTTTCCGCGGACGATTGGGATCCGCAAATGCTGTTCTTCCTCTCCAAAGGTTATCGCGTGATCGCATCTGATCGGCGCGGACATGGGCGCTCGACTCAAACCGGCGACGGACATGACATGGACCACTATGCCGATGATCTGAAGGCCGTCACCGATCATCTCAACTTGAAGGATGCGATTCACGTCGGCCATTCGACTGGCGGCGGCCAGGTGGTGCATTATCTCGCCCGTCATGGCGACAAGAATGTGACGAAGGCGGCAATCATCAGTGCCGTGCCGCCGTTGATGGTGAAGACCGAAAACAATCCGTTAGGCCTGCCCAAGTCAGTGTTCGACGATCTCCAGGCCCAGCTCGCCGCCAATCGGGCGAAGTTCTATTATGATTTGCCGGCCGGTCCATTCTACGGCTTCAATCGTCCCGGTGTGAAAACGATCGAGCCTCTCATTTGGAACTGGTGGCGCCAGGGTATGATGGGCGGGGCCAAGGCGGGTTATGATGGCATCGTTGCGTTTTCGCAGACCGACTTCACGGAAGATCTTAAAAAGATTTCCGTGCCGGTTCTGGTCATGCATAGCGAGGACGACCAGATCGTGCCCTATCAAGCCTCGGGTCCACTCTCTGCCAAGCTCCTCAAGAAGGGCACGCTGAAGACATACAAAGATTTGCCGCACGGCATGATCACGACGCACGCCGACGTCATCAACGCCGATCTGCTCGCGTTCTTCAAAAGCTGAAACCAAAAACAAGAATATGAAAATCGTTATTCTTGGAGGCACCGGCCTGATCGGAAGCAAAGTCGTAAACCTCCTTCGTGCCGAAGGCCACAAAGTCATTGCAGGATCTCCTTCCAAGGGCATCAATTCCATTACCGGCGAAGGTCTAACTGAAGCTCTAACCAGCGCTCAGTCGGTCGTGGACCTGACGAACTCTCCTTCATTCGAAGACAAGGCCGTGCTGGAGTTTTTCGAAACTTCCACCCGCAATGTGCTCGCGGTCGAGACAAAGACGTGCGTGGGTCACCATGTCGCGGTCTCGATCATCGGTACTGACCAGCTTCCCGCGAGCGGATACATGCGGGCGAAGGTAGCGCAGGAAAACCTGATCAAAGCTTCGCCGATTGCTTACACGATCCTTCGTTCGACGCAGTTCTTTGAGTTCGTTGGGCGCATCGCTGATGACGCGACGAGCGAGCAGACTGTTCGCCTGCCCTCAGCATTGTTTCAGCCCATCTTTTCGGATGACCTCGCCGCTAATGTGGCCAAGATCGCCGTGGCCAAGCCGCTGAATGGAACTCTTGAAATCGCCGGACCTGACGCGCTCCCGTTCGACGAGCTGGTTCGCCAATATCTCGAGGCCAAGCACGATCCCCGCACAGTCGTTAGAGACGAGAAGGCGCTCTACTTCGGAACGACGCTCGAGAAGGGCAGCCTCGTACCGGCCGGGAAATCGCTGCTCGGCTCCTGCCATTTCGCGGACTGGCTTAGTCGCACAGCTCAGCAGAAGTGACCGCTTCCCTAACAAGTCAGAATCAACCCAACCAAAACGAGGAAGGACATCGCAATGAAACAAATCCTAACTTTAAAAACATACGCGCTTATTGTTTGCACACTCATCGCCGCCGCTTTCGGCGTGGGCTCAGCGATGGCCGCCACGACTGAACCCAAGGAAGCGAAGTTGACGGAGCTCATGTCGAAAGACCTGACGGACCTTCCTGGGAAGGAAGGTCTGATGCTCCTGATTGAGTATCCTCCGGGCAACTCGGACCCAATACATCGCCACAACGCACATGGATTTATTTATGTGCTGGAAGGCTCGATCGTAATGCAGGTCAGGGGCGGGAAAGAAGTGACTCTGACACCTGGTCAGACCTTCTATGAAGG
>Ga0114129_10001544_pt1 | contig 31206 bp, 29 predicted proteins | sample RhiMetdeltSRZDD1_FD_80071 | JGI IMG/M metagenome (GOLD analysis project Ga0114129, IMG submission 80071) | Populus rhizosphere microbial communities from Tennessee, USA - Rhizosphere MetaG P. deltoides SRZDD1 (version 2) (version 2) | ecosystem: Host-associated > Plants > Roots > Rhizosphere >...
CTTCTCACGTCATTGTCTTTAACGATCGCCCCCAGGACCTATTCGCTACCGCGAACGCTTTTGGCGGTACCACAAGCCTCTATAGAAACTGCCTGCGGGCCGGGCAGTGCTCCATCCTGCCGTTTGGGAATCTGCGCGGCCAGGCGTTCTTTCAGCTGGATACCAGAGTTAGCAAGACCTTCAAGATCAAGGAGCGCGCTAAGCTGACTGTGCTGTTCCAGGCATTTGACTTGACGAACCGTACTAATTTCGGAAACAACTTTGGGAATAACGTAAGAGATTCCGCAGGGTTCGGTAAACCAACTGGCTTTATTACACCCGGTGGGGTTATCGTTCCACATAGTTTTTCGGGTGAAGTTGGAGTGAGGCTCACTTTCTAAGCTTTGCTCGTTCGATGCGAAGGTGGCTGGAAAACCGGCCACTCTTCGTGCAATCAAAGTGCTCCCAAGATCGTCGGGCAACGATTAATGTGACTCAGCATGAACCGCATTTTGAAAATTGCTGCAAGCTGTTGGAAGTTCTTCCCGATACTCTTCATCTACTGCACCCTATCGGCACAAATAACTAGCCCGCGTCCGGTGAGCACAGCGTTCGCCGTCCTTACGAAATCAATTGAACTTAAAACGGCGAGCGTCAATCAGGAGCTGAACCTACAAACGATCTCTGAGGTGGTCGTCAACGGTCGAGTGGTGATCCCAAAAGGTTCAAGTGTAATAGGGCACGTGGCGGGGCTGACGCCGAAAGGAAAGGGAAATCAAAAATCGTTGCTTGCTATAGTTATTGATAAGGCGGTAGTCGATGGAACTCAGGAAATCCCACTTCAGGCGATAATTGCAGCAGTGGCTGCGCCACAGGACAACAGCTTGTCCTCAGATCCCACCTACGGAATGATGCACTCGAACGAACCGAAAATGGTCGCGAGTGGTCCAGGGGGTTCGGTTCGCACTGGCGATCTATCTTCCTCAAGCAAAGTGTCGTCAACCGCGGCGATAGCGACTGCGAACATCACGGGTGCACCGGATAAGAGCCTGCTGCTTAAGCAAGATTCTCAGGGAGCGATAGGTTTTGCTAACGATCTTTCCTTGTCGTGGCAGCTAACCATTCCTCCACCAGTCACAGTATTCAGCACCAGGCAAAACAATTTGAAACTAGACGCGGGCACTCAAGTTCTGCTGCGCATGGCTCAGCCGTCACGTGCACGATGAAGACCACGAATCTACATCAACGAAATCTGACCAACAAATCATCGCGAAATTACACGAACCACGCGTCCCTTCTGCCTGCTGCTTCTCCTTGTGAACTGCGTCACCTGCGTTCATCTGCGGCTAAATTTCTGCTCAGCTCAAGCGCGCGCTTAAGGACCGGATCCGAAATCTCACTGATCAATCCCATCTCCAAAGCTTCGACACTATCAATCCGTCTTGCAGTCATAAATAATTCCAACGCTCTCGCTTGACCAATAAGCCGCGGAAGTCGTTGCGTGCCGCCCCACCCGGTGATGATTCCGAGGTTCGCACCCGGGTGTGCGAAGACAGCGTTCTTCGACGCCACGCGGACATCGCATGCAAGTGCGAGATCTAAGGCTCCGCCCATGCAATAACCATTTATTGCTGCGATTGTTCTTTGCCTCGCATTCGCTATGCAGTTGAGAATCGACTGACCCCGCCCGGCAAAATCACGAGCAGTTTCAGCATTCAGTTGAGCCAACTCACGAATATCTGCACCTGAAGCAAACACGTCATTTGTACCGGTGAAGATCACAGCGGTGAGATCATTGCGGGGAAGGACGTTGGCCAATGACAGCTCGAGCTGGTCAAGTATTTCCCGCGATAAAGAGTTTCGTTTTTCCGGAGAATTGAAACGGATGATCGCCGACGCTTCTATGATTTCGATCAGGGCAGGTTGATCCGCATCATTCATTCGCGCGGTTTTACGTTATTGCGGAGGAACTTGACTATATCTTCGGTTGACGTGCCCGGGAGGAAGACTTCTGCGATCCCTTCCTGCTTGAGTTTAGGGATGTCTTCTTGCGGAACTATGCCGCCTACCAGCACAAGGCAATCAGTTAATCCTTCTTCGCGAAGCAACTGAACAATACGTGGACAGAGCGTATTGTGGGCGCCGCTCAGGATTGAGACTCCCACCGCATCCACGTCCTCCTGCAAAGCAGCTGCGGCGATCATCTCAGGTGTTTGCCTGAGACCTGTGTAAATAACTTCCATGCCTGCGTCACGCAATGCACGAGCAATGACTTTTGCGCCACGGTCATGGCCGTCAAGCCCAGGTTTCGCAACCAGCACGCGAATCTTCTTGTCAGTCATGAGCTAGTCCGATCAAAAGGCAGGCTCTTCGTAGACGCCATACACGTCTCGCAAAGCGGAACAAATCTCACCTAGCGTTGCGTAAGCGGCGACTGCCTCGATTGTTGCAGGCATCGTATTTTCGTCATTCGCTGCGGCCCGTTTCAGCTTCTCAAGAGAATTTGTCACTGCCCCGGCGTCACGACTTCCACGAGTCCTTTCCAAACGCTCGACCTGATGATCTCGCACGGATTCATCAATCACCAGGATCGGAACTTCCGCAGGTTCTTCCGACATGGCGTATTTGTTTACACCAACAATGACCTGATCTCCCCGTTCGACAGCCTTCTGATACTGGTACGCCGAGTCCTGAATTTCCCGCTGCGGAAAACCCTTTTCTATCGCGGCAACCATTCCACCCATTGCGTCGATCTTCGCAAAATAATCGAGCGCACTACGCTCCATCTTGGTTGTAAGCGCTTCCACAAAGTAGGAACCGCCCAGCGGATCGACAGTATTAGCAACGCCGGTTTCATCCGCGATGATCTGTTGAGTGCGAAGTGCGATCAGCGCAGCGCGATCGGTGGGTAGCGCCAGTGCCTCGTCGTAGGCATCAGTATGCAGACTTTGCGTACCTCCAAGTACTCCGGCTAGCGCCTGAATTGCTACGCGGACAATATTGTTTAGAGGTTGTTGGACCGTGAGTGACACTCCAGCAGTCTGCGTATGAAAACGCATTTGTAAGGTGCGTTCACTCTTTGCGCCGAAGCGGTCACGCATCTCGCGCGCCCATATCCTGCGTGCCGCTCGATACTTCGCAATTTCCTCGAAGAAGTCGTTGTGCGCGTTGAAAAAGAATGAAACACGCGGCACGAACTTATCTACATCGAGACCGGCGCGTACACCCCATTCGACATATTCAAGCCCGTCGCGCAACGTAAAAGCCAATTCTTGAACGGCGGTCGCGCCGGCCTCGCGTATGTGGTAGCCACTTACTGAAACCGGGTTGTACTTCGGCACACGTTCGGTACAGAACTCGAAGGTGTCCGTAACGAGTTTCATCGCCGGACGAATGGGATAGATCCATTCCTTCTGCGCGATGTACTCCTTAAGGATGTCGTTCTGAAGGGTACCGGAAATCTTCTTCCAATCGGCGCCCTGTCTTTCTGCGACGACGAGATACATCGCAAGCAAAACCGACGCGGGCGCATTGATTGTCTGCGATACAGTCACCTTCTCGAGGGGGATCTGATCAAAAAGCACTTCCATGTCGGCGAGCGTCGAAACTGCGACGCCGCACTTGCCGACCTCGCCTTCGGATAGCGGTGAGTCCGCGTCGTAGCCCATCAAGGTGGGCAAATCGTATGCGACTGAAAGGCCAGTTTGACCTTGCTCCAGCAGGTACCTAAAACGGGCGTTGGTGTCTTCAGGCGTACTAAAACCTGCGAACTGCCGCATGGTCCAGAGCTTTCCGCGATAGCCTGTTGGATGAATGCCGCGAGTGTAGGGAAACTCACCAGGAAATGAGATGTCTTCAGAAAAGTCTACGTCTTCAATGTCCGCAGGGGTATAAAGGCGGTTAACTTCTTCGAGTGAGACGCTTTCAAATCGCTTTTTTGATTCCGGATGTCTGTCCAGGACAGGTTTGAGGGTTTCACGTTTCCACCGTTCAACCCCGGCCTCGACCGGCGACGTAGACTCTTTCGTTTGCGACATAAACCTCTCTATTTTGCCGAGTTTAGCAAGATCCGAATCTTAGATAATGGTCAATTGAGTGTCAATCGATCCACAGATTACAGAGATTAAGAAACAACGGGCCGAAGGCAATAGGACGTGGGTAGGCAATAATAGTTGCCGGCGGTCATACGCAGAACGCATCTTACTGCCGTTTAAGTGCGTGCGGCTTTCTGCTTTTTAATCGGTGTAATCTGATGCGTAATCTGTGGACTGTTTAAAGAAGGGGGCGCGGTTGTGATGGCAGTCACAACCGCGCCGGACTCGGCAGGAACTTTCGACGCGCGGTGTCAAGCAGGAGAACTTGCGGCAAGGGACGGGCAGGTAAAGGAATTTCGGGTTACCCGCAGTAAGTGAGTCTCTCCTTTAACTCACTCGACGGGCACAACAATTTCATTGCTGCGAACCATATTTAGACGGCTACGGGCGGCAGCCTCAATGGCTCGCGGATCCGTTTTCAGCTCGTTTATTTCCTCTCGCAGTGTTCGATTTGCACTGCGAAGGGCTTCGACATCTGTTTGAATGATTCCGTATTGCTCGGTTGCGCTCAGCATTTTGGCTCTGGTTCGCATGTTTACAGTGAGGCAGACAGCCAGTGTCGCCAATAAAACCATGCCGAATACCACCCAGGAGGGAATGATGCCGCCGCGGCGACGTACATCTGCGCGGCTTCCGATGATGTCCAACGAAACGTCGCGAACGGAAGCAAGTGAAGCAGCTCTCTGAGCAACCCGTTGCGCCTTAATCCTTTCATCAACCCAATAAGTATTTGCTACCCTAATCAAGCTGCACCTCCAAGCTCCATTACTGGTTACATAGATTTAACTGAGCAAAATTGTTCCTGAGCGTCACGATTGCGCCATGCGGCGAAGCTGCCTTCGCTGGAGGCAGATGCGTAAAGAAGCCATTTTTCTGCGAATCCTTACTTTTGATTGCTGGTCGTGCCGGTACTTTGCTGAGGCCCTGCGCTTCATCACCAATCCTCCGTTGGCAAATCTTAAAAAGCTCGGCCGCTAAATTGGCACCTTTAGAATCAAACCGCGTCCAGGTCCATGCTTCTGCTATTTTCCTGTTCCGCGGGAATGGAAAGACCCCTGTTCTTAAGAGACTGCTTAACTGCTCTTGACGGGATGCTGCCACAATATAGGCGGTATTTCGAGCGCTGCGACCGCAACAGAATGTGCTTTTGGAGCCGTCAATTCGTTGTCAATCAACAACTTAGCAGCAAATCGGCCGGAATGTAGCATCGGCGCTTAAGGTAGTAAAGACATTTCTTTGCAACACTTTAACTCGCTAACTTCAACATTTACATCAGCTAGCGGTGCTTAATGGGCCAAAATGGCGAACGGCAGGCGAACGGAAATCAGTCTGGCCAGCGCTTGTTGTTAGTCAGTGTTGAATATTGTTGACACACCGTATCGGGCGCGTTTAGACTCATAAAGCCTGGGTTTGGCTCTTGGCTGCGCGAAGATTTCTTAGAATTGGTGCGCGGTGATTGCCAGCTTTGCCCCGATCCCAGACCTGCTTGCAAATCTTGCCTCGTACGCTGGGCACCCCCAGCGAGCACTATCTACCTGTCGCGAAGGGCACAGATGGCCAATTCCTCGGAAGTAGATCCGAACCTTGCATCGTCACCGTCAGATCAGCAACGTTTGCCACTGAATTCTATTGTTCGCGCCGTGTGCGAGGCCGCGAATGCAGGACCTGATCGGCTGTACGAGGTCATGGTGAAATTGAGTCTGATGGTGGAAGCTATGGCTCCGACCTACGGGCTTTCCATCTGGACCGGCTCAAGCACACAGAAGCCCCGCCTCGAATGGGCCGAGGGTTTGGGCGAAGACGAAATCGCGGCCGCCGAAACAGTGATCGCGGAAGCCTTATCACTTAATTACCAGCCAGTTGAAATTAGCGAGGGTGACGCTTCCATTTGCCTCGTGCTGGCCTTGCCAAGAGGCGATCGTCAAGGTGCGGTGATTTATGGGCGGTGCGTTAGGCCGTTGGGTGCGCTTCAAGCGAAAGATCTCAAAACAATTGTAGATGTTGCCTACCTCGCTCATTCGAGTGCGGTGGCGCGAAACTGGCCCGCGCTTAAACAGCCCAAGGAAGCCGCCGTAATCAGTTCCACACTTCCCGGCATGGTCTTCAGCAGCAAAGCGATGTCAGAGGTCGCGCACGCCGTTGAAAAGATCAAAGACTCGGATTCCACCGTTCTTGTTCATGGCGAATCAGGAACGGGTAAAGAGCTGATTGCCCGGGCGATTCATCGGTTAAGCAGGCGTTCAGACCGCGAGTTCGTCCCGTTCAACTGTTCCGCAGTCCCCGCCGAACTAATTGAGAGCATGTTGTTCGGCCACCGCCGTGGCACTTTCACGGGCGCGCTAAGCGACAATGCCGGACTGATACGTGCAGCGGAAAACGGCACGTTGTTCCTCGATGAAATCGGTGATCTGCCGTTAACGTTGCAACCAAAGCTGCTGCGCTTTTTACAAGAGGGAGAAGTACACACGCTTGGCGAACACGCTCCTCGGAAAGTCAGCGTGCGGGTTATTGCAGCCACTCACAAGGACCTGGAACAACTGGTTCGAGAAAAATTATTCAGAGAGGATCTCTATTATCGAATCGCCACTCTGACGGTAAAGGTGCCTTCGTTACGCGAGCGGCCGGAAGACATATCCACTCTGATTTCGTACTTCATTTCGCACTACGCCCGAAAGAATGACCGTGGAATTGCCGGCATCACCTGGGAGGCAATCAGGATTCTGGAAGAGTATTCGTGGCCCGGCAACATTAGGGAGTTGGCAGCGGAGATCGAGCGGCTGGTCTTGTATGCAGATGAAAACGGTTACATCTTGCCTGAGCATATAAGCGAACGGATCCGGCCCAACGCTAGTGGTAAGAGTTCTGGAGAGGGTCTCGATGAGTTGCTCGAGAACTACGAACGGCGGGTGATTACCGAAACTCTCAAACGTCACGATTGCAATGTCGCGCGCACAAGTGAAGCGCTCGGGCTCGGTTCCAGGCAAACGCTTTACAAGAAGCTAAAACGACTGGCAATCGATATCGGAGACTTTCTGCAAGAAGACACAGAACCAGGGTTGCAGTTGCGTCCGCCTTCCAACCACGTGGCCAGGTAAACGCTCTTTCTGTTCCTGGTTGCGCAAACCGCATTTAGATCTAATACCTTCCGGCCCGGATCAATAAATGTTTGTTTCTTACGCCCTCTGTTTTCTCCTGGCATTGGTGTTACATGAAATGGGCCACTTTACCGCGGCCCGCGCATGCCGGGTGAGCATAACGGAGTTTGGTGTGGGGTGGGGACGACGATTCCTTGGAATGCGCGTCTCCGGCATCGATTACGTGCTACGTGCATGGCCCATGGGCGCTTACGTCCGGCTGGATCTAAGAGAATTGCAAGAACGTCCACTCGCGCAACAGGTGCTCGTTTTGTTAGCGGGCATAATCGTCAACCTCGTTGCCGCAAGCGCGACTAATGGTACTCGGTTTAGTGCCATGAATTATCTGCTCGCTGCTACGAACATTTTGCCTCTGTATCAACAAGACGGCTGGAAGTGCGGCATGGTGATGCTTCGCGGATTGATGAAACGCAAGAGCCGGTTCGTCGAGTGGACGTTTACGATTGCGGGCAGTGGTTTAAGCCTGATTTTATTTGCGGCTTTTGTGATTCGTTGTTTCAAACTCGGTTGAGCGTATGGACGACCAGGCCCAAGTTGTGAAGGTCCGCTGGCGATGGGGTGTTATCGCTGCGCTCGCAATGATGGTTCTGTCCTGTTACCCGCAAGTTCACTTCTGGATCGTACGTGGCAACGATTGGAATGGGTCCTACGCCGCAATTGAAGGCGTAGGAGATGAGGTTGCGTATTCAGCCTACGTCAATGCACTTATCGATGGCAGGCCCCGTCGCAACGATCCGTACACGGGGCGAGATTTTACGAGCGACAGCAAGCAAAGAGATTCTCTTTTTTCAATCCAGTTTGTCCCTGCGTACCTGATCGCACTGCCCGCGCGTGTGCTCGGAATGTCAGCAGCTACAGCCTTCATCCTGCTTAGCCCACTCGCGGCCGGCTCGGCCGCTCTTGCAATCTTCTGGCTAATCTCAATTGTGACTCGAGATGAAAGGGTGTCCGCGGCGGGGGCGATCATTGTGCTGTGTCTTGGGACCGTCGTCGGCGGTCACGGTCAAGTAACGACTTTCTTTGGCCAGGATCCGCTTTACAACTACCTGATGTTTTTGAGGCGTTATCAGCCAGCCGCAAGCTTTCCCCTATTCATTATGTTCTGCGGCACGTTTGTGATGGCGATAACTTCCCGCAATAGAAAAACTACGATGGGTTGTGCCATAGCAGCCGCCATCATTTTTTCATTGCTGGTGTTCTCATACGTTTATTTGTGGACGGCCGCCGTTGCGTGGGGAATAGCTCTCCTCCTCTTGTGGGTAATGGCGAAACCGGAAGGGTGGCGGAACAATCTGCCGGCGTTTGCCGTCGTAGGGTTTGGCGGGCTGGCAGCTCTGACGGGTTTCGTTCTTTATTTTTCCAATAGGGCGCCGTCGATGGATTCAGTGCAAGCGCTCGAGATCTCGCATGCACCCGATCTCTTGCGTTTACCTTGTCTGTTAGGGATTGCGGTTCTCGTCCTCCTCGCATCATTTGCTCGGCGACAGCAATTTGCGCTTAACGATCGACGAGTGCTCTTAGCAGCTTCATTTGCTCTGTTATCACTACTGGTTTTCAACCAGCAGGTGTTGACTGGACATTCACTACAGCCGTTGCACTACGAAATGTTTGTTGCGAATTACTCTGTACTGATTTCGGTAGTCATAGCGGCGACATTGATCCTCAAGATGGATCGCAGCCTGCGACTTCGAATGCCGAAACATGCTCTTTTATGGATCACGTTACTCGCATTTGAATGGGGTTGTTTTGAAACCATTGTCGCAACGAGGGGCAGCATGTCCTTCGATCATGACATCGATGACGGTCGCGCTGTCGCGAAGCGCCTGGTAAATGTCGATGCGGGCGATTCCACAATGGGCGAACGTGCGATTTTATTATCCACGGACCTACTGGTGGCTGACAGTCTGCCCTCGAGCGCGCCCCAGGCAGTGCTTTGGGCGCCACACATGCTTGTGTTTTCCGGCGCTTCCGTTGCCGAGACCAAGGAGCGGTTCTATCAGTACCTCTATTACTCGGGCATCAGCCCTGAGCGGCTCAGAACGATTCTTCGAAAAGAAGCAAGGTACGGATTTGCAGTTGGAATGTTCGGCTTTGAACGGACCATTCGTGGCCTGAGCCATGCAGCAAAGCCAATCACTAACGAGGAGTTCGATGCCGAGGTCAAAAAGTACGAGGACTACGTCGCATCCTTTAGTTCCGAGCAAGCTAACAGAGCCAGGCTCTCGTACGTCGTTGCGCCGCTGGACGAGTCACCCGACTTTACGAAATTGGACCACTGGTACGAACGCGACGCAGGCGAACGCGTAGGTAAGTTTGTTCTCTACCGCGTACGATTCAGAGATCAGGAAGCAACCTCACGCATCAGGTAGCCAGTTGAGCAATTCCAACTACAGTCCAACCATCGATCCCACGCTCGTGACGCACCATGAGGCAGTCGAAGAATCTCTGGCGAACGTCCATCTGTCGAGCCGTAAGCTACTCGTTTTTGTGTTCTTCCTGATGATTTTTACCGTAGCAGCGCGGCCCATCACTGATCCAGATTTTTGGTGGCACCTCAAAACCGGTCAATATGTGCTTCAAACAAGATCGATCCCGCATACCGACATTTTTTCCAGCTTTCACTTTGGCAAAGAATGGGTGACTCATGAGTGGCTGTCGGAAGTTTTTATCTTTGCGGGTTATCAGATCTTTGGTTATGCCGGGTTGATTGTGATCTTCGCGCTGATTATCTCGCTGTCTTTCTTCATTTGTTATCGCACGTTCCGCGGTCGGGTCGGACATCCATATGTGATTGGGTTTGCGTTGCTCCTTGGAGCATTTTCGACGTTACCGACATGGGGCGTGCGACCACAAATGTTTTCGCTCCTGTTTGCAAGTGTATTTCTTGCGATCATCGACAATCACGTGAGGACCGGTGGGACGGAGAAGCTGTGGTGGCTTGTTCCATTGATGATCTGTTGGGTCAATCTACATGCGGGATTCGCGATTGGCCTGGGTCTGATCGCTTTGACGATCATCGGCGTCATGCTCGACGGATTCGTTGCACCTGAAGCCGCGATCGCTTCGATCTGGAGCCGTACTCGTTCACTTACGTTTGTGCTTCTCGCATCTGTGGCTGCTGTGATACTGAATCCGAATGGCTTGCGAATCTATTCCTACCCACTGGAAACGTTAAGATCGCACGCGATGATGAAGTACATCACCGAATGGTGGTCACCTGATTTTCATGAGCCAATGTTTCAACCGCTCGCGATCCTGATGCTGAGCACATTCGCGGTCATGGCGCTTTCGCAAAAACGTGCGAGTCTAAGAGAGCTGCTGTTGATGGCGGTCACCTGTGCGGCTGCTTTAAGGTCCGCTCGCAACATACCTTTCTTCGCCCTGGTAGCGATTCCACTACTGGCGGAGCACTCATGGTTGTGGATTACTGGCCAGCGCTGGTCGCAGTTCTTGATGAGACCTGAAAAACGCGAGACAGGTCGCGGCGCACTCACCAAAGTTGCGCTGAACGTTTTGGTGTTAATCCTCATTCCGTCGACCCTGGCATTTGTTAGGGTCTCGCAAGCCGCGGGTAAACAAAATCTAACCAGTTCTGAAAACTTTCCTGTTGCTGCTGCGGACTTTCTGACACGCCGGCAACTAGCGCAGCCGATCTACAACGAGTACGGCTGGGGTGGTTATCTGATTTGGCGCTTGTATCCGGATTACCGCATTTACATCGATGGTCGCGCTGACGTTTACGGCGACGCATTTGTTGAAGAATTCTTAAGGGTTCATGATGGCGGACCAAATTGGCGGGAACCACTGGACCGGCAAGGAATCCGAACAGTGATCGTTAAACGAGAAGCGCCCGTTGCCCGCCTTTTAGCGGAAGATTCAGGTTGGTCAAACGTGTTCCAAGATCCTCAAGCGGTTATCTTCACCAAGAAATAAGGTCATCAGAAAAAAACTTATTTGACATTGGAGATTGGAGACCTTTGTCATTTGTCATTTATGCGTGCGCTAACGGTTGAATCTGGATCGCTCTTTCTTCCATTCCAGGAATCTGTCGCACTCACTTCCGCATTATTCAGTGTCTCGCAGGTGAATTGAAGGCGCCTTGTTGTCAACTGCGGGCGACAACTTGGAAAGAGCGAAAAGTTGTGACCTTTGCGATGCTCGTCAAACTCTCTCCGACTTGGTCCTCCTCCCTTCTTGTCAACTGCGGGCGACAAACAAACACCTCAACCACCTGAATTCTCCTGTAAACAAAGCTGTTTCAGTCAACATCGGTCACGGCACACCCCTTGTATTAACGACCTCCGTCCTCGACGCCAACGCGTCCAAGAGACTCGGGAGCAAGAGGGCTGGACAAGCTCATGAAAAGTGTAAACCGCATAGTTCTTATGACCCTGATTGGCGTTGCGATAGCAACACCCTTCCTTGTAGTGGCGTCAGTCGTTGGAGTCCACGTTGCCGCGCTTGCCGATAGCGTAAGGATGGATTTGTTCTTCGTCCTCCTGGCATTGACGAGCGTCGCAGTCAGGATTCTCGACGGTTATTTGGCTGCTACAGGTAGGACCGAGCAAGCGGAACGCGGTTATGTCAAGACTAATGACAACACTGATCTTCGACGAGTGTCCACCATTAGTCCTGGTTACTAATTCTCGCAACTGGTCCTACTGCCACGCTTAGCGCGGTGGGTAAGGGCGCAAGGTTTAACTAAACCCAAACTAAGGAGCAAAAAAATGATTAAGAATTTCCTTCGCGATGAAACAGGTCTTGAACTTTCAGAGTACGCAGTAGCCGCGGCTTTGATCGCTCTGGCAGTAGTCGGCGTGTTCACCACCCTCGGTGGCAACATCAAGACCGTCATCAGCAATCTCGCAACGAACATCAAGTAGTCACAAGCACAACGCGAGAACGGAGCGCGCGCGCTAAACCGACCCAGGCTACGCGCGCACTCCTTTTTCGCAGTTCAAAGGAAGTGTCCCGATGTTTAAAAACTTTCTGAAAGATGAAACCGGACTTGAGCTCTCTGAGTACGCGGTTGCAGCGGCACTAGTCACACTCGCCGTGCTCGCTTCATTCACGACTCTGGGCGCCAATGTCAAGACGGTCATCAGTAACCTCGCCAGCAATATCAAATAGTCAGAGAGTAGCGGCCAACTCAATTGCCTTGGCCGCAGAACAGAACACGGATGTCAGGCCCTCTCAGCATTATCGCAGCAGCGTTTCTCGTCGTGCTGGCGTTCATCATTTCTTATTACGACGTTTGCTACCGGCGAATTCCGAATCCGTTTGTCCTGGCCACGCTGATGGTCGGGCTTTTTTTGAATGCTAGTTATGCAGGATTTAGTGGTGTGCTTTCGAGTCTTGGCGGATGCGCGATTGGTTTCTCGATCATGTTCGCTCTTCATCTCTTCGGCGCAATGGGCGCTGGTGATGTGAAGTTGTTTGCCGCTATTGGCTCGATCACAGGTGCGCACCTGGTCCTGCCCACATTTGTTGTTGTGGCAGTGATCGGCGGCGTCCTTGGCCTGGTCTCAATGATTCGAGCGGGCCAACTGAAACTTACGATGATGCGTGTATTTCAAATCCTTATCGGTCTATTGCCAGGGTACAGCGTGCCGCGTTTTCCAGTGCCGGCAGATCGCCGTCTGACGATTCCTTATGGAGTCGCCATCACTTTTGGCAGTCTGATTTCGTTAGTTGTCTTCCGCGCTTAATTCGGAGCGCCTTTTCAACGGGTGGCTGAAGATGCTGACCCCCCAACGGAGAATTAACCATGCGCAACAAACGTTTCTTTGTCGTATTGGCCGGCGCCCTGTTATTCGGACTGCTGGCGGCAGTTACTGTCAGCCGTTACCTGTCGAGTGCCCAAGCATATTCGAAAGACCTTCGCCGCGTAGCTGTTGCCAAGGTCGCGATTCCAATTGGCACCAAGATCATAGCGGAACAAGTAATGGTGGTTCCGTTTCCTAAGGAATCAACGCCTGATGGCTCTTATGAAACCTCAGACAAATTGGTCGGCCGAGTTGCGGTAGTCAATATCGCTGCCCGCGAACCAATAACCGAGGCCAGACTTGCTCCGGAAGGAACAGCCGGTGGCTTGTCGGCGGTTATTCCTGAAGGTTATCGCGCCATGACCGTGAAGGTTGATGACGTTGTAGGCATTTCCGGTTTCATCATGCCTGGCACGTTAGTCGACGTCGTGGTGGTAATTGATCCAGGCGATCGCGGCCAGACAGATCCAATTTCGAAAATCGTTTTGCAGAACATCAAGGTTCTGGCCAATGGACAGAACATAGACAAGCCGGATAACTCGCGCGAAGCAAACAGCGTGAAGGCTATCACCCTCCAGGTCACTCCTGAGCAAGCAGAGAAACTCGCCCTCGCCTCAACGGAAGGCAAGCTTCAGCTCGTGATGCGCAATTCAATCGATCAGGGTGACGAACAGACGACCGGTATCAATAAGCGGGGACTGCTTGGCGGCGACCGCGCAACGCCGGCCCCCGAACCAGGTTCATTAAAGAGCGAACAGCCAAAAGCGGAACCTCGTCCGGCAACGCGTCGAGTTCGCGTACAGGCTGAAGCCAAACCCGCAACACCTGCCGCCCCGGCAGTGCCAAAAGCGCAGGTAGAGATGATCGAAGGTGCGAAGAAACGCAACGTCGATTTTCCGTAATTCGCCCGTAGCCGGGCCACTCGAGACATCGTCAAAGACGAAAACCGTCAACCGTTTTGGCAGCAAAAGGAGCAAAAGACATGCATAGCCGTTCCCCAATCAAACGCCGAGTAAGCCTACTTCTGGCGTCACTGATTCTCGTTCTCGCACATTCCGTGATGCAAGCCCAGGAGTCCTCGTACAAGGCTTCGTTCAAACAGAACTCGGAGCCGGTGGCGGTAAACGTACTCGTGGGCCAGTCTCGCGTGATTAACTTTGATCGGCCAGTCGGCCGCTTTTCCGTTTCTAACCCAGAGATAGCTGAGGCCGTCCTCGTTACGCCAGATCAAGTGATTGTCAATGGCAAGGCGTTTGGACAGGTCAACTTCATCGCCTGGGAACAGACGGGAGGACAGTACCTGGTGTTTGACGTTTTCGTCCGGGCCAACCTGTCGCTGATCGATTCACAAATACGAGCACTCTTTCCGAAGGAAGACATCCGTCTGAGCCAGGCAAACGGTTCAGTGGTGTTGTCTGGAAGCGTGGCGACTTCCACAATTTCCGCCCAGGCACAGAGTGTTGTTGAAGCCGCTGGTTTCAAAACCGTCAATATGCTTGAGACTCCTGTGAAGAACGCTTCACAGGTTCAATTGCAAGTTCGCGTTGCTGAAGTGAGTCGTAGCAGGTTGAAAGACTTCTCATTCACCCCGGCCTACCAAGGTAATCCGGGTGTGGGCGGCTACGTGAACAGTGGCGGTGGTCCGTATACGTTGAGCAAGGTCGACGGCGGAACCATCTTTGGCTCCGTCGCAAGCACGCTCAACCTCTTCGTGATGGGCGGCAACATGTTCACGTTCCTGCATGCCCTGAAAACGCAAGGCGCGTTGCGAGAGTTGGCTGAGCCAAACCTCATTGCGATGGACGGTCAACAGGCCAGCTTTTTGGCCGGCGGAGAATTTCCGGTACCCATCGTGCAGGGAAGCGGAGATAGAAGCACTGTATCGATCATATTCAAGGAATACGGCGTCCGCCTGAACTTCAAACCGACGATCATTGACGAAGATCACATTCGTCTGGAACTGGAACCAGAAGTTTCTACGATCGATTTCGCCAATGGCGTCAAATTCGATGGCTTCCTGATCCCAGCATTAAAGACGCGTCGGGCCAAGACAGGGAATGAGCTGCGTGATGGTCAATCATTCGCGCTGGCTGGATTGCTTGACAACAACGAAACGCGATCCCTTTCCCGTATTCCAGTACTCGCCGACATTCCCGTTCTGGGTCAGTTGTTCAGATCAACATCGTTCCAAAAGAACGAGACTGAGTTGATGTTCCTCGTCACGGCGCAGATGGTTAAGCCAGTCAATCGTGACGACCTGCCGCAAATGCGTGGCATTGATGGACTGAAGAACGGTTCACCGTTGGGTATCGAACCTAAAGGTGAAGGCATCCAGGGCCGATCAGGTTTCTCCATCCCTGGACAGAACACTGAAACTGCGCCGGCACCGGCTGCAGCTCCAGCAACTCAAGAACAACCGAAGGCCGCAGAGCCGAAACCGAAGAGCTCTGAAGGCACAACAGATTCCAAGACCGTTCCTTCGACTGAGAGTTCCAGCAGGAACATTAACAAACCATTGCCGGTAGCCCGGACCATGAAGATGGATTTCAGCGCCGAGCTGGTAAAACCTTAAAGAAGACAGAACATAGAAGGAGGCAAAATGAATAAGCAAGGGTTACAAAAACGCAACAGGAAAAACGAACGTGGTTCGATAATGGTCCTGTCTGCGTTGGGTATGCTTTCACTTCTTCTTGCCGTCGGGCTGGGTGTTGATATCAGCCATCTATACCTCGCAAAAACTGAACTGCAGAACGCTGCCGACGCGTCGGCTTTAGCAGGTGCCTCTGCGTTGAATTTCCACGCACCAGGTATCACTGAAGCTACCAATCGTGCAGTGGCCGCAATGAACAATTACGAATTCAATAAGACCGGTATCACTTTTTCTCGCTCAGATGTTCGCTTCGCAGCAAATCTGGGCGACTTCGATGCCGGTGCCGACATGAGTGAAGCTGGTGCCATGGCGGTAGCTTCAACAATTCGCTTTGTAAAGGTGAAGACTCCTAGCTCGCCAGTAAGGATGTCTTTTGTCGGATTCGTAATCGGCCAAAACCGCAACCTGGACGCGGAAGCCATTGCCGGCGTGTCAGCACCATTGAATATCTTTACCGGATACCTGCCGCTATTTCCGGTGGACAACGACGACATGTCGCTGCTGGTTCCGGGCAACGTTTATACGATTCGTGGTGCACCACAGAACTCGATCTCTCCAGGAAATTATCAAATCCTGGCGATTGATGGTTCCGGTGGTGCCAGCGACCGAACCGACCTCGCGAGCGCAGTTCAAAATCCGGTCGGACCGGGCGGTTATGTCGACACCAAACCGGGCGTGACCGCCGGTGCAATAAGACAGGGTATTAACACTCGCTTCGACGATTACGCATCCGGAATGGATCCGGCCTTCTACCCTCCCGACACCAATATCAGTGAAGGAATTACCTACGACCAGTACCTGAACGGATCGCCAAGCACGGCGCCTTCTCATCCTGGGATTGCCGGACGTCGAGTGGTGCTACTTCCAATCATGGCGATAAGCCAGGTCGGTAACGGTCGCACAACGGTGCAAATCGATCATTTCGGCGCTTTCTTCCTGCGTAGCAAAGTCTCAGGAGGAAACGGTGGCGACATTCAGGCTGAATACATCGGCACCGCCGTCAATGTTGGTGGCGGATTTTATGACCCGAGTGCTCCTCCAAACCCGGGCCCACCAATCGTGAAACCAGTCCTTTATCGGTAAGGCGGTTAAATCATGTGTAGAGGACTCATCCGTAGCTTTCGTGGTGTTCGGCGGGACGAGCGGGGCGTACAGCTGGTTGAACTAGCCATAGTGATACCACTAATAGCCCTGCTCCTTGCCGCTGTGGCTGAATTTGGTCGTTACTTCTATGAGTACACGACTTTGGCGAAAGGTGCCAGGATTGCAACACGTTATCTGGCAACTGCCCATACGGACGGCACTGATGATCCGGCCGCGAAAAACCTCGTCGTCTACGGGAATCTTGGCGGAACGGGTAGTCCGATACTAAGCGGGCTTGATCCTACGAATGTTCAGATTACCCGCCGCGATGCGTCTGGTGGAACTATGACTGGCGGCGTCCCGAATACGGTTACCGTCGAGATAGTTAATTTCCAACACGTATCACTCTTTAATCTGAGCGGTCTCACCGGTTCATCAGCGACTCTAAACATCCCGGTGAAACCGAGCGTCACCATGAAGTATCTATTGACGCAGCCATTGATATAGGAGATGCAGGCATGCTTCGGATTTCGAGTGCAAAGCAAAAACAACGTGGCGCAACTCTTGTTGAATTCTCGATTGGCGCAACACTTTTTCTGACAGCGTTGTTTGCGGTCGTCGAATTTGGCCGGGTATTGTGGACGCATAACGCTCTTTGCGATGCCGCTCGACGCGGTGCTCGTTATGCCATCAACCAACCCGCCAGTACCCCTCCTGGGTATATAACTTCGGGTACAGATGTTGGACCAAGCATTACCGCAATCAAGAACGTTGTCGTGTATGGGAATCCGGCTGGCGGTACTAATCCGACCATAACCAATCTGACACCCGCTAACGTGTCAGTGACCTACAGCAATTTTGGTCTTGGTGAAGGCACTGTTGCAGTGTCCATCCAGAGCTATCAATTCCAGTTCGTCCTGCCAATGGTGGGGACGACAATCACAATGCCGAACTATCAAACGACCCTGACCGCTGAAAGCGCCGGCGTTATGCCTTAGTGCCGGCGCAAGTGGTCTTCTCACTCTGTTCAATCCCGAGCGACGAAATGACACAACCACTTACATTTGTAGTTTTAAGTACCGGACTCGAGAACTTTAAAGAAATTCGCGGAGCTCTCGTTGCCGATAATCGCGTTCAACTCCTTGCCGGCGGTAACGATGCTGATCAGCTCTACGACGAGATCGTGAGATTGAAGCCAGCCGCTGCACTCATTGTGTTAGGTGCAAATGCTGACCAGGCAGTCAAGCTCATACAGCGATTATCACGTGAAATCCCGAGCACAACCGTTATCTCTGCGGCGCAGCAAGCTTCAGGAGAATTGATTCTGCAAAGTCTGCGAGCCGGCGCGCGCGAATTTCTCAATTTGCCCATTCGAGCCGAAGAATTGAAGGGGGTACTCGATCGCATCTCAGATTTCTCCAGTGCCAAAGTTGAGGTGAAGAAAAACAAGGGTCGGATGGTTGCGGTCTTTTCAAGCAAGGGTGGTTGCGGCACGTCATTCATAGCGACAAATTTTGCAGCCGCGACCGGAGTTAGAACCGCACTTGTCGATCTAAATCTTCAAGCAGGCGATCTTCCTCTGTTCCTTGGTATCGATCCCAAGTACTCGATCGCCGACATGGTGGAAAATCGGGAACGGCTTGATGAAGCTTTGATCACGAGTTTTGTGACACCCCACTCCTCGAAACTTGGTTTATTAGCAGCACCAAAGTCGGCGGATTCCGCAGACGAGATCGAGCCCGAGCACGTTTTCGAAATACTTCAGCGTTTGCGGGAATGTTACGACTACGTCGTACTTGACCCACAACACACCTTTGACGCAATTACACTTGCTGCGTTGGACCAGTCGGACCAGATCATCCTGGTGCTGACACTCGACATTCCTGCCATTCGCAGCACGCAGCGCGCACTCGAAATATTTGACCGCCTCGGTTACCCGCGCAAGAAGATTCGTATCGTTGTGAATCGTTGGAGCAAGCAGATCGATCTCGATCTGCATCAGGTTGAAAAGTTCCTGGGTGAACCAGTCGTAAGTTTTGTACCCAGCGACTACCAGACCGCGGTGACATCGATCAACCTCGGGAATCCTCTCGTTATGTCTGATCCGCATTCCAAGATAGCCCTGGAGATCAAACGAATCGCACAAACGATCACCGGACGAGTCGTAGTAACCGAGGCACCGGCAGCTAAAAAGTCGATGTGGTCGTCCCTTTTCAAACGCGATGAGAGCTCACCAGCAATGCAGTTTGGAACGTCAATCGAATAAATCTACGAAAATAAAACATCATGGCCCTACGCGAACGTTTAGTTAAAGATACTGGCTTTCTTACTTCAGGAAACAACAACGGCTCGGACGGTTCCGGACTGAACACGTTCCAGGAGATGAAGTCTCGCCTGCATCGTGCTCTGATCAACCGAATGGACCTCACGAAACTCTCGAGCCTCACCGCGGAACAGGTTAGAGAAGAGGTTGCCCGGCTGGCAGAAAGTACGCTTGCCCAGGAGGCAACTCCTATCTCAGCTGCCGAACGTGAGCGCCTGATAAATGAAGTTCATCATGAATTGTTCGGCCTTGGTCCACTCGAGCCGCTGCTGGCCGACTCGACCATCTCAGATATTTTGGTGAACTCACACCGCACCATTTACATCGAGCGGAGGGGCAAGCTGGAACTCACAAAAGTCGAGTTCAAAGACGACGAACACCTGATGCGCGTTATTGAACGAATCGTCTCAACAGTTGGGCGCCGCATCGATGAATCATCTCCCATGGTTGATGCGCGTCTGCGTGATGGTTCGCGCGTGAACGCAATCATTCCGCCGTTGTCCATTGATGGCCCAGTACTTTCAATTCGCCGTTTTGGCGCTGAACCTTTGCGTATGGCGGCGTTGGTGGAGAACAAGGCGCTGACAAAAGAGATAGCAGAGATGGTCCAGATGTGCGTGGTTGCGCGTCTGAACGTTCTGATTTCCGGTGGTACTGGCGCTGGTAAGACTACACTGCTCAATGCTCTTTCAGCATTCATCCCTGAAAATGAACGAATCGTTACCATCGAGGATTCGGCTGAGTTGCAACTGCAACAGCCACACACTGTGAGATTGGAGACTCGTCCACCGAACATCGAAGGACGAGGTGAAGTTACGCAGCGAGATCTCGTTCGGAACGCACTGCGTATGCGACCAGACCGAATAGTTATCGGCGAGGTGCGCGGTGGCGAAGCCATAGACATGTTGCAGGCGATGAACACCGGCCACGACGGCAGTTTGACTACGATTCACGCCAATACGCCTCGCGACGCCTTATCCCGGTTGGAAACGATGATTCAGATGACGGGAATGAATTTGTCGGAACGCGCCATGCGGCAGCAAATTGCCTCTGCAATAGATCTAGTGCTGCAAGTAGCTCGTCTTTCCGATGGTACTCGCCGTATCACGTCGATTTCCGAAATTACCGGCATGGAAGGCGACACCATTACGATGCAGGAAATCTTCCAATTCGAGCGAACAGGTGTCGGAGCGCAAGGTCAGGTTCTGGGCCGGTTCCGACCAACGGGAATTCGACCGCGGTTCGCCGAGCGGCTTAAGGCTTGTGGTTTGCAAATGCCACGAATGTTCTTCGAGGAAATGTAGGCCATGATAATTCCCCTCATAGTATTTCTGTTCGCACTCTTCCTTGTTCTGGGTGCTTACATTGCCGCGACGCACGGTTCGGATGCGAAACGCGCCCGCTTGCGTCAACGGCTCCAGGAGGCCCTGCTTCATTCGGCCCATACTCAGGACGTTGAGGTAATACTCGCTCGAAATGAATTGATGAGCGAGATTCCTGCGGTCAATCGCTTTTTGCTGCGGTTGCAGACTGCATTGCACTTAAAGCGAATGTTGGACCAGGCAGATCTCCACATCACTCCGTCACGCTTAATTATGTTTTCGGTGATGGCGGGAATACTTGCGGGCCTCGCAGTCGCTGTTGTTAGCCCTTCGTTCATATTCGTGCCCATGGGCGGACTGGCTGCTGCGTCATTGCCGTTCATACACGTGTGGTGGAAGAGAAAGAAAAGATTCGAGGCGTTTCTCGAGCATTTGCCTGACGCTCTCGAATTGATGAGTCGCGCACTTTCTGCCGGCCACGCGTTTCCGGAAGCCCTGCACATGGTTGCGACTGAAATGCCGGAACCAATAGCGGGCGAGTTTCAGAAAGCGTACGAGGAGCAGAACCTCGGACTTTCACTGAAGCTTGCAATGGAGAATTTAACGCAACGAATCCCCCTGCTCGACCTGCGGATGTGTATTACGGCTGTTCTGATTCAGCGAGAAACCGGAGGAAACCTGGCCGAGATTCTCGAGAAGGTGGCTTACACCATACGCGAACGATTCCGCATCATGGGTGATCTGAAAACTCTTACTACCAGTTCGCGCATTTCCGCCTGGCTGCTTTGCGGATTGCCGATCTTTGTAGCCATCGCGGTGACCTTCATGAATCCGGATTACATGAGTATTTTGTGGAAAGATCCGCGTGGCCATTACTTGATTGCAACAGCGATCTTTATGCAAATCACGGGAATGCTGATCGTTCGCAAAATCCTGGACATCAAGATTTAGTCACTGACCACTGATTAACATCATGCTTCTAATAATCGGCATTTCAACTTTCGTTTGTATCAGCCTTGCGATGATGGGAGCGTACTGGCTGCTGAATCGTCCGCAGAGCGCTGCCACCGAACGGCTAAGGAGACTGGGCCAATCGCACGGTACGGCTTCACAAGTTTCAGTGTCGCTCGTCGAAGAAGCTTCGGGCGGCGACAAGATAGCTGAAAAACTCGCGACACCGCTGAACAAATTGCTTCCCCCGTCGGCGGCTGAGGCCCGAAAGCTTCAGAAGCAACTGATGCATGCCGGTTTTCGTTCACAGAACGCGCCAATGATTTATCGCGCGATTCAGCTCGGATTTCTCGGTGGCTTGCCGGCCGCGGTAGCGCTGACTTGCGCGCTTTTCGCCAAACCACTCAACAGTGCATTCATCGCGATTCTGATTGCGTTTGTCGCCGGGTTTTTCCTGCCACGTTACATCCTGAACAGATTGATCAAATCACGACAGCTGCGCATACGCTGGGGTCTGGCTGATGCATTGGACCTGATGGTCATCTCGATTGAAGCCGGACTCGGTTTGAACGCGGCGATGGTAAAGGTCAGCACCGAGTTGAGGGAAGTACATCCCGATATCTGTGATGAGTTCGAATTAGCGAATCTGGAGATTCGCGTTGGTCGTGAGCGCGACGAGGCTCTGAGGAACCTGGCTGAAAGAACCGGAGTTGAAGACCTAAAGAGTTTAGTCGCGATGCTGATTCAGACAGACAAATTCGGCACCTCAATCGCCCGTGCGATCCGCGTGTTTTCGGACTCATTACGGACCAAACGCCGCCAGCGAGCTGAGCAAGCTGCGCAAAAAGCTGCAGTGAAACTCTTGTTTCCGCTGGCTTGTTTTCTGTTCCCGACGTTGTTTATTGCAATTCTTGGCCCTGCCGTCCTCCAACTGATTGATACTTTGGGAAACATGTAAGGGAGGAGTCATGCGTAAACGTAGACTGATAGCCATTCTGGTTGCATTAGCAATAACGTTCGCTGTAAGCGCGATGTGGAGCGCTGCGACAATCGAGCGTGAAGGCGATCCGGACGTCAATGTTATTGAAGATTCGGGTTCACACGCCGGCAATACAGGCGATAAGAAGGGCAACAAGGTAGTCCGCATACTCGCCGCTCCGTTCAAGGCCTTTGGCAAGCTTTTCGGCCACAAGGGACCCAGACTGGAACGAATGACCGAGAAAGACGCTGAGAATTTTGAGAGCGTCGGAGTCTCGCGTGTGGAGGACAGCCGTTACCCAGACGTAAAGAATCTTTCCGCGGGCGCGTCAGCTAAGGAGCATCTGGAAGCCGGCAGAGCCTTTCTACTGAATGGCCAGATCAATCAGGCAATCGCTGAATTATCTACAGCCGCGTCGCTTGATCCGAAGCTGGCGGAAGCACACAACCTGCTCGGCGTTGCTTTCGATCAGAAGGGAATGGCTGGGCGCGCGAAAGACTCATACGAGCGCGCAGTGAAGGCTGAACCGGAAGACGCGCAGACTCTTAACAATCTCGGCTTTTCACTTTATCAGAATGGCAACTATCGCGCGGCCGTGGACAAATTGAAACGAGCTGCTCGAATTTCGCCAACTGACGATCGCATCCTTAACAATCTCGGGCTGGCGCTCTGCCGTCTGGGCAAATTCGAAGATGCTTACAAGTACTTCGCTCGCGCAGCTGGACCACTGACCGGAAGTCTGAACACGGCGAAGATGCTGGAACGCTTTGCGCGCGAGGATGATGCGATTAAGTACTACGAAAACGCCCGGCGCATTGATGCGAACTGCACGTTCGCTCTAAGACGGCTCGCTGATCTTTATGGGCGTGTCGGACGGATGGACGAAGCTCAGGCCGCGCGAGATGCGCTAGCCGCTGCGCCGGCACAAACGGCCACAGTTACTGAAAGATAATCCCTTACCGAAAGAAGACTGTGTATGTCGCAGACGACGATGTTAAATCGAGTTGAGATCGAAACCATGGGACCGCCAAGCCCCGAAGAATTGGCGGATACTGGCATAGCCACAGGATTTCTTTGCGACCTGGCGCTTAAACACGTCGCCATGTTGCCCGAGCCAACAACCGCAGCCGTTGCCCAAGGGCTTTGCCTGCCGAAAACGCTCGCCGAAGACATCCTGCAAAAATTGCAACGAGAGAAGCTGATTGAAGTCCGCGTGCAAACCACGATCGGCGCTACTCGATATGCAATGTTGGACCATGGTTGGGAACGGTATGCTCGGCTCCTGACGCTCTGCGGCTACACTGGTCCTGCTCCGGTTTCATTGAATGATTACGCGCACATGATGCGCCTACAGTCTATCCCATCTGACCCGGCGACAATGGAAAGCGTGCGGGCTGCATTCCATGATCTGATACTCCCGGAATCTCTACTACAGACGCTGGGATGTGTAATCAACTCCCGCCGCTCGTTGTTTCTCACCGGACTCCCCGGAACAGGAAAAACGGCAGTTGCGGAACGAATTAATGGCGCTTTGACAGGCGCGATTTGGATTCCTTACGCAGTGGAGATTGACGGTCAGATCATCCGAATCTTCGATTCGCATTGTCACCGGCCCGCTGCCGAAGAATATACGCCGGCAGAGTATGACCACCGTTGGGTGTTCGTTGAGCGTCCGCTGGTTGTCGTCGGTGGAGAACTGACGCTGGAAAATGCAGACCTGACCTGGAGCGAGGCCGCGAAGTTTTACGAAGCGCCCTTTCAGATGAAGTCAAATGGAGGAACGTTGGTGATCGACGACTTTGGTCGCCAACGCGTCGCGCCACAGGATCTGCTGAACAGATGGATCGTTCCGCTGGAGAGGCGTGTCGATTATTTGGCACTACACACCGGCAAAAAGATTGAGGTACCGTTCGAACAGTTAGTTGTCTTCTCAACGAACCTCGATGAAAAGGATCTCGCTGACCAGGCCTTCCTCAGGCGTATGGGATACCGCGCCCGCGTTGAACCTCCGACTCCGAGTGCTTACGCAGAAATCTTTAAGCGAGTCGCTTACACACGCGGTATCGCTTGCGATGAACCGGTCATCAAGCACGTGCTTAACAAATACCGAATTGAAAACAAGATGATGAAGGGTTGCGAGCCCAGAGACATCATTGATCGCGTAACCGATATTTGTCGGTTCGAAGGGCGAAAGTTAGCACTCACTCCGGAAGTAATCGATATCGCCTGGCGTAACTATTTCGGCACTTCGCACACATTCGCCCCAGTTCCAACGCAGGAGACAATGATCGAAAGGACACTCGCAGACCCGCTCGAGTTGTAACCCTGAGGCGCTTCGGCGAAAGCGAATCGAATGGTAGACAAGTCAGCAACCCTGCGAGTTCTGATGATTTGTGCGACCTTGTTCCTGTGTGTTGATTTAGCTCAGTCCAATACTCACCGGCGCGGCAGACACAAGCATAGAAAAGCCGTTGCTACTGCGAGTCAGGACGCGAGCGATGATCAGGCCGAACCAAGCGGTCCTCCCCAAATCCGTCTGAAACTCAAAGACGGTAGTCGGATAGTCGTCGATGACGCTTGGGAAAGTGAGCAGGGTTTCTGGTACCGCCAGGGCGGCCTAACTCATCTTCTGGGCCGCGATCGCGCTGTAGGAATCGAACGAACTACAGTTCAAGTTAAGACCGAGCCACAGATTGCCAAGGTAACTGAGGTCAACTCAACTCAGACCTCGACCGCAGATGGCCCGGCATGGATCTATTTAGTTGGCGGAGCGCGCGTAGAGGCTGACAGTGCTTCAGAATCGGCATCCGGCGTTTGGTATCGCCGCGGCTCGCTTTCACTTTTCCTCGAAAAAAGCCGGATTGACCACATCGAGCGGGAAGATCCGGAAAAGATTGCGGATTCGGCGTCTTCTAACAAGAGAGACCGTGGATGGAGCACGGGTAGTCCGAAACTTGACAATTTGATCCGGCAGAATGGCGCGCGTCACGGTGTGGATCCGTATCTCATCTTTCTCGTTATGGAGCAGGAATCACACTTCAACGCACGTGTGGTGTCGCCCAAAGGAGCACGTGGTCTGATGCAGCTGATGCCAGGAACGGGAGCCCGGTTTGGAGTTCGGCGGCCCTTTGATCCGGCGCAAAACGTTGCAGGCGGAACACGCTATTTGCGGCAGTTGCTTGATCGCTTTAACGGACGGGTTGATCTGGTGCTTGCGAGTTATAATGCCGGTGAAGGTGCCGTAATCAGGTTTGGTCACCGGGTTCCTCCATATCGAGAAACGCGGAACTACGTAAAGAAAATTAGTTACCGCTACAAGCGCAGCAAACCCCCAGCAAGTTCCGCAACCGGCGCATCGTCGGCAGCGTCTGGTGGTGACTAGCTTCCGCGAACGGAGATCTCCAAGAAAATGAAGTTCATCTACCAGGCAATTCTGTTGCTGGCGCTTTGTTGTCTCAACTGTTCTTTAGGACACGCACAGCAAGGAGCCGAAACTCCGTTAACTAATGCTTCAGTAATGAAACTTGTTCATGCGGGTTTCAAAGAAAAAACCGTCATAGCAATTGTCCGCAGTCGACCTAGTCACTTCAACCTCGATCCTGAACATTTGATTGAGTTAAAGCGAAATGGCGTTAGCGAAAACGTCATTTTGGCAATGTTGTCGCAGGATGAGGGTTTCTCGCCCTCGGATGACTGGGACGACGACGCGTTCTTCGGCAATGGACGAGGTAAAGACAAGGGTCGCGGTGACCAGGGCACTAGCACCGATATCTTTGGTTCCAGCGGTGGGTCAAAGAGCCAGACAAAAGCGCGTGGAGTGAGCGGAGGGAATACCGGCGATTCAGTCACGAGCGGCAGCGCCACAGTAAGAATTATCCGTCCACCTACAGAGGCGGGTGGGAACAGTCCTGTGAAGCTCGAGCGAACGCCAACGCTGGATAACGAAGCTATCATGCGACTTGTTGAGGCGGGATTCTCCGAAGGCACGATCATAAAACGTATCGAGGATTCTCCAGCGGAATTTGACCTGTCACCGGCAAAGCTTGAGGAACTGCGCAAACGAAGGGTGAGCGAGGCCATAATCACAGCGATGACGGCGGCTATGAGCGATGGCTCTACGCCTAAGCCAAACGCACCGGAAAGAGACAGGGAGAACTAACCCTGATGTCGCCCTTTCGAACCGGAAGGCGCTCCGGGACCGCGGCTTCCATTCAAATCCACGCCCTCGCAATCCTTTTTCTTTTGCTGCTGGCCAATGCAGCGCAGGCTCAGAATCCCCCTCCGCCTCCGCCACCACCTTCACGTCCTTCGCCTACACCCCCGGCTAAACAGGAAGAGCAGGAAGTTGATCCGGAAGATGTAATCTCGGTCAGCACGACTGAGGTCTTGCTTCCAGTGACTGTTCGCGATGAAAGAGGGCAGCTCGTAACGAATCTCCTACGTAAAGACTTTCGTGTCTTCGAAGACGGCCAGGAACAGACGCTGAGCGATCTCAGTCTGCGTCAGGTGCCAGTTGATGTCGTGTTGATGGTGGATGCTTCATCATCCGTGGCTGACAATCTTGACGACTTTCGCCGGGCTGCAGAAGGATTTGCGACGCATCTTGCCGACGACGATCGAATAAGTCTGATTCAATTCGACGATCGTGTTTTGTTGCTTCAGGACTGGACCAAGAGTATTGCGCAGTTGCGACGGGCTTTGCGGCGGATTTCTCCGGGGATGTTCACGCGGTTTCATGACGCGATGCTACTCGCATCAAGAGATCAGGCGCCGCGAAACAGTGCGCGACACGCGATCATTGTTCTGACCGATGGGATTGATAGTGGACGGGGAGCTACATTCGAAGCTGCATTGAGAGCAGCCTTGCAATCGCAAACGACGATCTACGTAATAAGTAACACTGAGATCGAAAGAGCGAAGAAGCAGCACGAACTGACGCAGTTACTGACCGGTACAAGTGCTTCCATCAAATTCAATGACCTGCAAATACAAGATCTGAGAATGGGACTTGAAGCACTGCAAGCAAGCGAGCGGAATCTTGAACAGCTGACCGGCGCGACCGGAGGCCGTCTATATAGGCCTGAAGCCTTCTCGGATTTAGAGTCCGTTTACAGGGAAGTTGCCGACGAATTACGTCATCAATACGCTCTTTATTACTCGCCGACCAACAAGGCGCGCGACGGCAAATTCCGCCGCGTGCGGGTGGAAACGACCGACTCAACGATGAAGGTGTCCGCGCGAATTGGGTATTATCCTGCTAAGAAATAGCCTTCCATAGCAGAGCGTTTTACACCGACGCCGCGAGCAAAACGTCTAGCGCGGCAGCCTGTCCAAAATGCTACACTTCCCTCCAATCATGCATTGGTGTAGCAGTGCGACACACCACGGGCACTCGTTTCATCACTTCTCTTACCCTACCAAATCAAGCGTAAATAGCTGACAGGTAATGGTCTTAGCGGATCGCTGGCCCAAGCGGCACAGTCATTGCCCAAAGGTGCGCGGAAGACTATGGCTTTAGTCTGTCTTTCAGCACAAAGCAATACATAGGCTTGGAATAATTGAGACGGAGGATCGATGCGACCGATTAAGCATGTTGAGAAAGGATTGACGCTTGTAGCAAGGGGAGCATTCAGTGCAATTCAATCAGTTAATAAATACAAGCCCAATCCATCTTTTACCCCCAAGTGGTCAGATAAGCCACTTTTGAAATCCTGGCAGAAGAGTAAGCCGACGCTGGGCTGGCCGAGGACAACTGATTCATTGTGTCCAAACTGCGTGATTGAAGCGCGTGAAGCCATCATCAATGGTAAGAAAGACGTCACAGTCCTCCTTAACGAAAGAGTCGGAGAGATTAAAGCGCAGATCATCGAGCGAGATGGTGAGATCTGGATGATCAAAGATTGCCCGACGCATGGCCATTTTGAGGACATGATGGCAATCGACTCGAAGTTTCTAAAGCACATCGAAGCGATGTTTCCCGGTCGCGATATCGACGCTCACAACGACGAGAAACTGCATAATCACGGTTCAAGCACAATTAAGTACGGTCGTGGAGCCGTTCTGACAGTGGATCTCACGAATCGCTGCAACATGATGTGTGATCCCTGTTTCATGGACGCGAACCAGGTTGGGTTCGTTCATGAACTGAGCATGGACGAGATAAAGGAGATCCTTGATAACGCGATCTCCATCAAACCGCGACGACAAATGTCGGTCCAGTTTTCAGGTGGGGAGCCTACCATTTCTCCACATTTTCTTGAGGCCGTCGGGTACTCCCGCAAAGTTGGCTACAACAGTGTTCAGGCCGCGACGAACGGGATTGAGTTTGCAAAGTCCAAGGAGTTTTGCCGGCAAGCCGCTGAAGCCGGTTTACGCTACGTTTATCTCCAATTCGACGGCATAGGTAATGACGCGAACAGCCATCGCCAGGTAGGAAATCTCTTCGACGTGAAGATGCGAGCGATCAACAACCTGCACGAGGCAGGTGTCGAGATTGTGCTTGTGACGACACTCGTAAATGGCATCAACAACGATCAGGTTGGTTCGATTATCCGGTTCGCTTTGGACAATCCAAAAAAGATCGCTTTCCTTTCGTTCCAGCCAGTTTCCTTCACGGGTCGTGACGAGGAGATTACGGAACAACGGCGTCTGCAACAACGCTACACGCTTTCACATCTTGCTCACGACGTTAAGAATCAAGTCGGTATTACCGAACCGACTCGAGATTGGTTTCCACTGTCACTCATGGGAGCGTTTGCGGACTTCGCCGACTTAGTGCACGGACCGCAAGCTGAATGGGGACAGGTTTCCTGCGGCTGCCATCCGAACTGCGGTGTTGGAACGGCGGTGATGATCGACAAAGAGTCAAGGGAAATGCGACCGGTGCCGGAGTTTCTGAATATCCCAGGTCTCGTGAAGGATATGCAGAAGATCACAGATGCCGCGCGCGGAAAGTGGATGTCGAACGTCATGATGGGCCTCACGCTCCTGAAGCACTACAACCCATATCACGCGCCATCCGAATTTTCGCTGTATCAGTTGTTTAAGAAGTTCGATAAATCATTCGGCTTGACCGGCAAGAACTACGGCAAGGTGAGTGGTGATCGCACTGTGCAGGATATTCAGCAGCGCCGAGCGGATCGATGGAACTTCCTGTTCATTGCGGGGATGTGGTTCCAGGATCTTTTCAACTACGATTTTCGCCGCACCGAAATGTGCATTATTCCGTACGGTACGCAGGAAGGTGAAATCTCATTCTGCGCATACAACACCGGTATCGGTTGGCGAAATATCATTGAAAACATGCACCAAAACGCAACTGTGGCTAAGTGGTATCAAGATCACGGTCGCCATGAGATCTTTGCGGGCGGCAAATCGGTCCAGCTCGAGGACCCAACTCACGGCCTCGTATTGAACGAAGTTGATTTGGCACGACCGAATAAACCGCAGATGGAAGGTCCAAAGACGGCTCACGAAGAAGCCGTCATGATGAGAAAACTTTACCAGGAAATGGTGCTTAAGAAGCAGCTGAGTACAAAAGATGCCGATAAACCGGTACAGATTCAGCGGCTACCTCGCAAACAGGAGGAAGAGGCCGAGGCAGTTCTTGTGTAAAAGATAAGCCTCGGTTATGTAGCCGATGGACCCCGCAGACACACTGTTAAGTGGTTTGCGGGGTTCAACTGCGAATGCAGGGTGAGCGGTTATTAGGGTCCCTCCGCTTTCGCAGGCATCAGAATGTTTTTTACAGCTGGGGAACCCCACAGAGGGACGCCCTTTAGAATTACGGCAGTCGTAACTTGACCAGAACGATTTTTAGCGTGTTAAATAGACGACTGCGAAAACGACTTAGATAAAGGAAGCTGAAGACTGAATGGCAATAGTAACGGTGAATCAAGGTGAGTCGATTGAAAGCGCTCTGCGGCGGTTTAAGCGCAAGGTGATGACCGAGGAGATCATCAAAGACGCGAAGAAACACGCGTTTTTCATCCCACCCGGTCAGAAGGCGAAACTCAAGTCAGCCTTGGCGCGCAAACGAAATAAGAAAAAAGGCCGCATGCGCACCCCTCGCGATTAAACCTCTGGCAGCGCGAACCGCGCTCTCTGCTCTTATCTCGCCAGTCGTCTGCAACTAACATTCTGAGAAGTGGAGCGAGCCAGTGAAAACGGAAGTGTGTAGCGAGCGGACCGCGATCCGAAAGTAGCTATGACCCGGATTTTAATAACAAACGACGACGGCATCCATTCTGCGGGCCTGATTCAGCTCGAACAGGCGCTCAAGGACTTAGGTGACGTCTACGTCGTCGCTCCAGCTTCGGAGATGAGCGGTGCTTCGCATAGTCTAACGCTCGCCCGGCCGCTGCGGATTCGCCAGGTCGATTCACGGCATTGGACGGTTGACGGCACTCCTACGGATTGTGTGACTTTGGCGCTTAATAAGATCCTGCCGCCGGACGAACTTCCCAATATTTGCGTTTCGGGTATCAATCATGGAGGCAATCTGGGCGACGATGCTACCTATTCGGGAACTGTCGCAGGAGCGTTAGAGGCCACAATTCTCGGCGTACCCGGTCTGGCCCTCAGTCTTGTTGCGCGCGAACACTTTGATTTTAAAGAAGCTGCACAATTTGCAGTCGCCGCAGCGCGAAAAGTGCTCACTGAAGGATTGCCCGAAGGGACACTATTGAACATTAATATTCCGCCGGGTGAGATCAAGGGTGTGCGGGTTACGCGTCAAGGGATTAAGAATGCCCGTCCCGTAATCACCGAGCACATAGATCCAAGAGGGAAGGCATATTTTTGGATCGGTGAAGAGTACTTTCGAACGAATTCCGCCGAGGGCACGGATTACCAGGCGATCGAATTGGGGTACATTTCTGTGACGCCGTTGAAGAGCGACATGACC
>Ga0114129_10001545_pt1 | contig 31204 bp, 30 predicted proteins | sample RhiMetdeltSRZDD1_FD_80071 | JGI IMG/M metagenome (GOLD analysis project Ga0114129, IMG submission 80071) | Populus rhizosphere microbial communities from Tennessee, USA - Rhizosphere MetaG P. deltoides SRZDD1 (version 2) (version 2) | ecosystem: Host-associated > Plants > Roots > Rhizosphere >...
GCTGATGTGCTTATTCTAAATCGCCTCATAGTTAAGACGATTAAAAACGCGTATGTCGAACCTTCAATCTCTCAAGATTTTCAACGAGAGGGATGTACCCTCCCGTAGTTCTCCACAGTTTGGCAGGGTATCTGCACGCACTCTTTTAATCCAACTTCTTCTGTTTTGTCGAAAAGGAGGTTGAGCATGCACTTGCTCTGGATGATCATCGTTGGTCTGATTGTTGGCGCACTAGCTAAGCTGATCATGCCCGGACGTGATCCCGGTGGTTTGATTGTCACGATGCTGCTCGGTATCGGAGGATCGGTTTTTGCCGGGTTGCTCGGTCGTGCTGTTGGCTGGTACAGAGAAGGCGAGCCGGTGGGCTTTATTGCCTCTGTGGTAGGCGCCATCATACTACTGGCAATCTACCGAGTCATTGTCGGACGTACGTCTGGTGGCGGTATACGCCGCGCAGCGTAAAAAAAAGCATTCTGTAGGCGAGGTCCTTTGACTCGCCTACAGAATGCTTTTTTTTAGCGTTCACCCCAGCTGAAAACCACGCCGCCAGTCGGTTCCAACCAGGTGTTGGTATGGCCGAAGAAGTTGGGAATGGTTCGGCCGCGCACATCAACGCGTAGACCTACAGGACCCCACAGATTGAAAGCTTTGACGCCGAGACCGTAATTGAATGTAAAAAACGTATCGCCGTCATTCATCACGATGGAGCGGCCAGGATTCGGGACTACAGCGCCACCGCTGTTGATGATATTGCCTCCTCCTTGGACGAAGGTTGCATCGGCATGCCGCACCTGTGCCGTCAAGCCGCCGACGCCTGCTGAAATAAACGGGCTAAAGCGAGCGTTCAAGAATTGCCGTTGGCCGAAGTTGTATGCACCATTAACGTCGTACATCACTCCGTAAACCGTAGGCTGAACGACTCCGAACGCCGGGTTGAAAGCGTTCGGCGGGTTCTTCAGTTCAAAATGGTTCAAGTAACCGAAGCTGCCTTCGAGCTCTGCATTCTGCCCCAGAAAAACTCCAGCCTTGAGTCCGTACGTGCCGTCGGCCTTGAATTTATTGAAGCCCTCCATTGGCAGCGGAAAGAATCCACCCGCGTTGGGATACACTTCGGCCTTTTGCGCGAATGCGGAAGCCACAAATAGCCCGACCAGAAAGATGATCACTGCGGAACGAACTAAGAACTTCATTCGATCTCCTCTCTTAACCGAAATCCTTCTCTCCCAGGTGGGTGCAGGTTTTTTACCAGCGGCGTAAGTTGTGGACCAGCACTTAAGTGCCGGGCACCTTCAAATCTGTAAAGGAATTTTTGCCGCGCAACAGTACCAAAGAATGGCATACGTTTGAGCCCCTGCTGCAAGCCAGGAACCACTTGAATCGGTATTCCTGGAGTGATAACGTGTGCCCACTTATGATCGCTCAACGAAGCATGATGCTGGTTTTGGCCGCTGTAGCAGTCACCGCCGGCGCTGCGCTAGCAGCGCAGAAAGCAATCAAAGTCGATGTTGATCTCGTAATGGTGAACGTTTCCGTCGCAAACGAAGACAATCAATTTGTTTCAAATCTGAAGGCTGAAAACTTTCAAGTCTTCGAGGACAAAGTACAGCAGTCGGTCCGATATTTCTCGAGCGAAGCAGCACCAGTCAGCCTTGGAATCGTGTTCGACGTCAGCCACAGCATGCAAAAAAAGATCAGCTTCGCGCGCGACGCGGCAGTGAAGTTCCTTCAAACAGGTACTCCTGATGATGAATACTTCCTGGTCGAATTCGCGAACCGAGCGAAAGTAGCCGAAGGCTTTACGACGGACATTAACCGGCTACGAGACCGCATCGCGTTTTCACCCGCGGAAGGCGCAACTGCACTTTATGATGGCGTCTATCTTGGATTGGCTCAGTTGAAGCGAGGGCAGAATCCTAAGAAGGCGCTGTTGCTCATTACCGATGGCGAAGACAATCACAGCCGATATAGTCGTGGAGATATACGCGACTTCGTTCGCGAAGCGGATGCACAGATCTATGTCATCGATCTTGGCCGCGCGTTAATCGGCGACATAGCGGAAATGACAGGAGGCCATTCCTACCACGCGTCCGTCGATGATTTGGAAGAAATTTGTGAAAGAATAGCACACGAATTGAAGAGTCAATACGTGATCGGTTACGAGTCCACGAATACCAACAAGGACGGCAAGTTCAGAAAACTCCGTGTGAAAGTCACCCCGCCGCCCGGTGTTGGAAAGCTGAGCCTCCGCACTCGCGATGGTTATTACGCGCCGAACGCGAATTTATTGGACGCGGGGGCGCTGCGGAGCAGGTAACGGTTTTCGCGGTAGCTTTTCGTCCCGGTTAGCCGCGTGATAGGCGAATGTAGCAACAATCACCGCATCCTTCATCATGTCGGCTGCCTGAACCCGTTCGTAGACATCCATATTGGAATGATGAGTTCTGGTGTTGTACTCCAACGGGTCCTGGATAAACTGAAAACCTGGTAGGCCCACAGCATCGAACGACAAATGATCGGTCCCGCCCGTGCCGCGGATCGTCAAGGTTGTCATACCCAAATTTTTCAAGGGCTGCATCCATGCTTGGAAGATCGGAGCGACAGCTTCGTTGCCTTGCAGGTAAACACCGCGGATTGCGCCCGTGCCGTTATCCACATTGAAATAAGCGGCAAATTTGGCGTGATCGGGCTTCAGCTTCATGTCGGCACGATCAGCAAAGTGCTGAGTGACATAAGCACGCGAGCCCAGGATGCCTTGCTCTTCTCCTGTCCATAGCGCGAGACGAACAGTCCTTCGTGTTTTCAGGCCTGACGCCTTGAGAATCCTCATTGCTTCCATCATCACGGCCGAGCCGGCCGCATTGTCTGTGGCGCCTGTTCCGGTATGCCAGGAGTCGAAATGGGCGCCAAGCATGACGAGCTCGTCCACTTTATCGGTGCCTGGAATCTCGGCCACAACGTTGAAAGAGTTCAGATCGTCGTCATAAAACTTGTTTTCAATATTAATTTCGAGTCGAACAGGAATTTTCTTTTGCAGTATTCGCCAGATCCGTCCGTAGTGCTCGACAGACATGACCACTTGAGCAGGCGCAGGCGGGTCCGTTACGCCACGCCCCCCTCCACTCTGAACAAAAATCGTACCGCCGCTGCCCGAGCCCGGTTCAATTGTTGCAACGACGCCCTCGTCCACGAAGAATCGTTGGCGTCGTTCGTTGAATGTTGGACTGTTGCCTCCACGTCCCTCGCCTGCGCCCCGTTCTCCGGCGCCTCCGCCGCGAGGCGGCTGGACGGGTTGGGACGACAGCGTCTGCAATTCGTCCTCGGTAAATCGACGACCCAGAGCTTGAAATTGCGCCTGCACTTCAGGCATGGTCGCAATCATCACGTACTTCCCGTGTAATTGTCCGCGAAACTTGTCGAAGTCTTGCTCATTCGCAACAACAGCAATGACCGTGTCCGCTTCTACGGGGCCATTTGTTCCAGGAGTCCATGCCTTTGGGTACGCAATGACAGGGAAACTTCCTGCAGAAGAAATCGCTCGTGCGGTGAACTTCTCATTGGACCAACCACGCCCGAACGGACCCCACGTTTCGAGGTTCACATTCACCAACTCCCATTCCATGAGCTTGCTTTTGACCCATTGAGCGGCGGCCTTGATCTGTGGAGAGCCGGTGAGGCGTGGACCGTAAACGTCGGTGAGATAACTGATCGTATCCATGACCTGCGACCGGTTCAGTCCTTCGTCTTTGATTTTGTAGATTGCATCGAGGTCCACTTTTTCCTGCGGCATCTGTGCCACAGTCGGTAGGGCCAAGCATAAGAGCGTACAGGCAGTAATAAGTTTGATCCGTATCATGAACGACTCCGGCCGTAGTCAGCGATTTGCGCGATTATACCGAATCGTAGACAGCGCAGCACGGGCAGCATGATAGCCACACATGCCGTGCACGCCCCCACCCGGAGGCGTCGACGATGAGCAAATAAAGAGGCCTTTTACAGGAATGGTATACGGCGTCAGCCGAAGGGCGGGCCGAGCAATGACCTGAAGCAAATTCTGAAGTCCGCCGGTAATGTCGCCACCGGCGTAATTCGGATTGTAGGTCTCGAAATCTGCAGGCGACATCGCGTGGCGCTCAATCACGCAGTCCCGAAAGCCGGGAGCAAAACGTTCGATTTGTGCTTCAATCCGGTCTGTCATATCGATTTTTGAACCATTCGGCACATGGCAATAACCCCAGGCCGTGTGCTTTTGATCTGGCGAACGGGTGCGGTCAAATAGGGTCTGCTGAGCCAGAATGATGAAAGGTTTGTCCGGGCACCTGCCCTTAAAGACAGCCTCCTCGGCTGCGGCGATCTCTTCCAGAGAGCCGCCAACATGAATAGTGGCCGCTTCCAAACACTCGCGAGATTTCCAGGGGATTGGAGAACTGAGAGCCCAATCCAGCTTGAATACCCCGGGGCCGTATTTGAATTTTTGTAGTTCCCACCGGTAGCTTGGTGGAAGCTGGTCGAAAGCAAGCTTCAGGATCTGCCGAGGCGTCAAGTCGAATAGAACCGCACGTGCCGTGGGTAATTCCTTAAGGGATGTTATCGGTCTGCTCGTAACAATTTCGCCCCCGAGCGATTTGAAATGAGAAGCGAGAGCGTTGGACAAATTTTGAGAACCGCCTTTGATAATCGGCCAACCGGTGGCATGGCCAAGCATTCCGAGAAGAAGACCAAACGCTGCCGTAGGAGCGAGATGAAGCGGCAAGTTGGCGTGCGCGGCAATCCCTGCGAATAGAGCACGTGCCGGAGCACCACGGAAATTCCGCCGGACAAAGCGATCTGCGGACTGAATCGCATTCAAACCAAAACTCAGCATTAGTGCTGGATGACGCGGCAAATGAATCGGCGGCGCGAGGACGTCGGGAATGATCTTGGCCGCGTTATCGACGAAACGCGAGAATCGTTTGGCGTACGCTTGCGCATCCACTCCCAACGTTTCACCGGTGCGATCGATTTCGCGACGTAGGACGGCCGCAGTTCCATCATCGAAAGGGTGAGCTACTGCCGAGGGCGGGTGAACCCATTCCAAACCATGTTTTGAGAGCGGGAGATCGTTGAAGAAAGGGGAGGCCATTGCAAGAGGATGAATTGCCGAGCAGACATCATGAATGAATCCGGGCAGCGTCAGCTCTGCAGAGCGGGCCCCGCCTCCGACGGTCTCTCGTGCTTCGAAAATACAGACCGAATGGCCCGCTCTGGCAATCTCGATGGCCGCTGCAAGGCCATTTGGGCCCGAGCCGATAATGACCGCATCGAATTCCACCGAACCATTGTATACGCGATTCCGGCAACGCCGGCAGCAACCCCTACTCCCCCTGCTAGCCAACTGCGATGCGTTGTAATCCATGCCTGGACGCTTCGTGATCGAGCCCGCTCGTCGAATCGCCCGTGTGCCCCGAAATCTTGCGGCAAGGGGTTCCACAAATTGTTTGGCCTTTGCCGGTCTGCAGGTTCGTCGGTCTGCTGTGCGTCATATCCGTGGCTTGCAAGATAGCGATCGAGATAACCGGGAAAAAACTTGTTCGCAATGATCGCCTCAACCGTCGGTGAACCGATTTCAACTTCTCGACGCCGGTGATGCGCAGACCAGTAAAGAGCCCGCGCCGCAACTTCCGGTTGGAAAATGGGAGGCACGGGTTGAGGGCTGCGTGGCAGGCGGCTCTTCACCCATTCAAATTGCGGCGTGTTCATCGCCGGTAACTCGACGACCGTCAGGTGAATGTCGATTTTGTCGTGCAACAATTCTGATCGTAAGGAATCGGTGAACCCGACGATAGCGTGTTTGGCGCCGCAATAAGCCGATTGAAGCGGAATGCTGCGATAGGCAAGCGCCGATCCTACTTGCACTATTGTTCCGGCGTTTCGCGGAATCATGTAACGCAGAGCCGCCATCGTTCCATATACAACGCCAAGGTACGTGACTTCCGTCACGTGTCGAAATTCGGCCGGATCCATTTCCTTGAACGGCGAAAAAACCGATACCATTGCATTGTTGATCCATATGTCGATGGGTCCGAGATTCTCCTCAATGGCTATTGCCGCCGCATCCACCTGGTGATGATCTGAGACATCCGCCGGCACGATCAAGGCGCGACCGCCAAGGGCTTCGACTTCTTTTCGGGCGTTCTCCAGACCCACTTCACCCCGCGCTATGAGTCCGATGTTTGCTCCTCGTTTTGCGAATTCGCGCACCGTTGCGCGGCCGACGCCCGCCGACGCTCCAGTGACGACCACAGTTTCAGGTTGCTTTGGCATACGATTCACGGTGCAATTCGGAAACCAACCGTCGGGGACATGAGTAAAACGCAGCCGATACGAGCCATCATCGTCGAAAGCAGTGGGCTTGTGATTCTTGCGCTTGGACTTTACCTGCCGTTTTTGGCGATCCAGTACGACATTAATGGGATCGTCGAAGCCAACGCGCTCGAATCCGGACAGCTTCTGTATAAAAACCACGTGCTGTACCGGCCCATCGGCCTCCTTTTCTACAGAACGCTGCAAGTGCTCGGGTATCAAGGCAATTCGTTGCTCGTTCTGCAAACGATAAATGCCGTGTGTGGGGCGATTGGCATTGGCCTGGCATATGCCGTCTTTCGATCTGCAACACGCGGAAGGCCCGCGGCCCTAATGGGGGCCCTTTTTCTGGCGACGTCATTGACGTATTGGTTATTCAGCACAGACGTCGCCTACATCACGCCCGCCGCGCTGTTTGTATTGGCTGCGACAGTCTTGATCTTATATGCAGACTCGACGAAGGGATTCGTGGCAGCAGGATTATTTCTCTCGTTGTCCGTTCTAACCTGGCAAGCGAGCGTCGTGGCTCTGCCACCTTTAATCGCGCTGCTGTTTTGGAGAAAACCATTTCCCGTGTATCGAAACGCGGCATTCTTTTGCCTGACTCTTGCCGCTGTTACGATCCCTTTCTATGTTCTCCTCGCCGTCGCCTCCGGTGGATTTATGGGTCCGCGAGAATTCTGGGCGTGGTTAACGAACCATGGCGACGCGGGCGCGGGACTGCCGCTGTGGGGCGTTTGGGGTGCCGAACGCATGCAGCCTGCGTTGAGCAGCGCGCTCCGAAGCGTTGTGCCCTCAATGCTTGCGATATCGCCGGTAAAGATCAGGCCCTCTATACAGTTCGGCCGTTTGGTCGTAGATGTGGCCCTCATCGCTCTGACAATCTTGATCGTCCTCGCCGCGTTGAAGGCGCGACTGAAGTCGCTCTGGTTCCTTTTCGGCTATCTGGTTTTTATTCCTTTCATCGTGTGGTGGGATCCGTTCGAACCGAAGTGGTTCTTCATTCCTAATATTTGTTTTGCCGGTTTTCTCAGCTGCGGTCTCGAGTATTGGTTGCAACGGCGTCGAGTCGGGATCGCAGTCATACTGTGTGTGTTGACGATTGCAGCTGCCAATTTTGTCACGATTATTCGTCCCAGACATGGCAAGCTGGGCCCAGATCGGAGTATGGCGCAATGCGTTGCGGAGCACATGCAACCACAGGATGCTTTCATTGCGGCCGAATGGGGCTGGCCCGATTACCTCGGCTATCTTCATCAACGGACGGAAATCAATCTGATTAATGAGACAGCGGGTGCCGGCAGCAAGGAAAAAATGCTCGAGAAAGTGAAAGGTGTCATCGGTTCGACCAACGATGCCGGCGGCAGCGTTTACATGCTGGAACCGCATGCGTTCTCACAATCACATCTCGAGTGGCTTCAGGCAGCGACGGGACTTACCCTCGATGATTTAACAGGCTTCGGCGGTTCGCCCAGCGTAACCTGCGAAGGGAAGCCGATTCTGCATTTGCCGTCGGCACGTTAACTTCAACGGTCATTTCGGAACGACGACCTGCCGAAACGCTCGGATCGCATCGATATGCTCCTTCGGCGATTTGAAACCGGCACGCATCGTATCGACTCCGATGTGTGTTGCTCCCAGCGAGCGCCAGGCCTCGGCCCGTTTGAACCATTCATCCTTACTGAGATTCTGGATGCTGATCCAAGGATCGATCCCGAATTTGCTGGAATCTCGTCCCGCCTCTCGGAGGTATTTGTGAAGCAGGTCCAGTAATGGTTTGGTCTGTTCGTTCGGTGGTCGGCCTGCGGGCATCCAACCGTCTGCCATCCTTGCCGCCCGTCTGAGGGCGGGCTCAGCCGAGCCTCCAAACCAGATTGGGATTGGTCGTTGAATCGGCATAGGATTGAGGCCCGCATTATCGATCGTGAAAGTTGTGCCGCGATGCGTCACGAGCGGCTGGGTCCATAACTTTCGGAGCATTTCGACTTGCTCTTCGATTCGACGGCCGCGCGTCTGGAAATTTTCACCCAGCGCGGCATATTCGACGTAATTCCATCCAAGGCCAACACCAAGGCGAAGGCGGCCACCGCTGAGGACGTCCACTTCTGCGGCCTGTTTTGCGACAAGAGCAGTCTGGCGTTGTGGAAGGATGAGGATGCCCGTGGTCAATTGCATGCGCTTGGTTACACTGGCCAGGAAACCAAAAAGAACGAACGGTTCGTGAAATGGATGCTCGTGTGTATACGGTCCTGTCAACTTTGGTTGCCGGTCCGGATGCGCTCCGAGCACATGATCGTATACGAGCAGATAGTCGTATCCGAGCGCCTCGGCTGTCTGTGCATAATCTTTGATAGCTTCCGGATCATTTCCAAATTCAATCTGCGGAAAGACGACGCCATAATGCATTGGTTGCTCCCGTACTAAGTTTGGGATTCGTCCTCTCCGAGCCTGCGATTACATGAATCCCACGTCGACCTAATTCCTTAAACAGTAGATCCCTGGGCACGACATCTTCCGGTGCCCAAACGCCGGCCTGATCTATCGAACGGCCGGCGATCATTTGAGCGACGATCGACGCAGGACACGCGGTATCCATGTCGCCGGCACTCGCATTCCATTTTGGGTTCGAACGAGCGTGACAGTCCATAGTTATAGTTTCTCTGGCACCTCGAACAATGACGCGTGAGATTTCATAATCGTTAGCTTGCGTGCGCGAAAGGGGCAGCGCTTCAAATTCGCGAATGCTCCAGCCGGAACGAAGACGTTTCATAAGCTCGCGTACGAACTCTCGGTCAAACGCGACTTTGAAATCGGCGTATCGGAGCCCTTTGCTTTTGAAGCGGAGTGGCAGAGTGGCGATCTCACTATGACGCGTCATCACCGTCCACAGTCGGCCGACGGGTCCCCCGAAATCGACACGCTCCCAACCGGTTCGTGGATCAGTTTGTACAAATCGGCCTCCGCTCCACTTCCAGGGAGGCAGCGTCAGTTCTTCCACGATCGTCTGTGCTGAGTAGGGAAACACGAACGCACCGCTTGCCGCACTAAAGTCGACGGCCCCCACACGAATGCGAATGGAATCGACACGTTCCAGTCTGGCGGCCGCGTCGGCCGCCATCACATTAGTCAGTCCAGGTGCGCAGCCCATGCCCAGGATCGCTGTTAATCCGGCGTCTGCGAACCGCCGGTGCAGTCGAAACTGCCGTTGTGTACAGGTAAAGAGTCCACCGAGATCCAGATAGTGGACATGTGCACAGAGTGCTGCTTCCATAACATTCAAGTTGAAGTGGTGGCGAGTACAATTGATAACCGCCAATTGATCGCGCAGCACTGAAACGATCTGAGATGGATAGCGAGCATCTGCCACCGCGTGTGTGACCCGGCGGGTGCGATAGCTTTTGGCCAGGCGGTGCGCCGTGTCTTCATCTAGATCTGCAATGACAATTTGATTCTTCGGATGGGATTCGAACAGGTCCCGTATGATGATACGACCGATCGCGCCGGCGCCGAGCACCACGAAGCGCGGCGATCTCCTTAATACCATCCGATAGGCCGCTCACTAAGGTTGATATGCACCTGTTTAGTCTCGAGAAATTCCTCGACTCCGTGAAGGCTTAGTTCTCGCCCGTGCCCACTCTGTTTGTACCCGCCCCAAGGCGCCTCCACATAACATGGCTGCATCGTGTTCACCCACACGATTCCTGCACGGAGAGCCTTGACCATTCGGAGGCAGCGGAAAATGTCGCGCGACCAGACGGCCGCTGCTAAACCATACGGAGTATCATTAGCGATTTCGATAGCCTCATCCTCGTTCTTAAACGGAATGCACGCCACCACGGGGCCGAAGATTTCCTCGCGCGCGATGCGAGTTGTATTGTCTGTCTCGAATATCGTGGGTTCTATGAAGTAGCCGTTCTTTAGCGTCTTTGACGACGGGCGGCCGCCTCCTGCCACGAGCTTTGCTTCCTTTCGCCCAAGCTCGATGTATCGCTGTACCTTCTCCAAATGCCCTTTGCTGACGAGTGGGCCCATCTTGGTCTCGCGTTCCATTGGATTGCCCAGCCGAATTTTGGGCATCATCTCTTTCATGCGGCCGACAAGCTTCTTGAACAAGTCTTGTTGGACCAGAATGCGCGAACCGGCTGAACAGACTTCGCCTTGATTAATGAAGATTCCAAACAGTGCACCGTCCGTGGCCGCGTCGAGATCAGCGTCTGCGAAGAAAATGTTGGGTGACTTACCGCCCAGCTCCAGGGATACTTTTTTCAGATTTGAATCCGCTACTGTCTTGAGCACCTCACGCCCGGTGTCGGTCCCGCCGGTGAAAGCGATTTTGTCTACGGCCATCGATTCGACGATTGCACGGCCGGCAATCGGACCATCCCCGGTTACGACGTTCAACACTCCGGGCGGCAGATCTGAAATGTTCTCTTGTACGAGGCGAGCGAATTCGAGAGTGGTCAACGGAGTCTGTTCCGCTGGTTTGAGCACAACGGTACAGCCGGCAGCTAGAGCTGGTGCAAGCTTCCAGGCTGCCAGCATTAAAGGATAATTCCACGGCACGATGAGGCCTGCTACTCCGACAGGCTCGCGAAGCGTCATGTTGATCGCGTTATCTGGAACGGGAAGGGTTTCGCCGTGAATCTTTGTTGCAAGGCCGCCGTAGTACTCGAAGCAGCTTGCGGTATCGTTGATGTCGAATTCGCTTTCAACAATAGGCTTGCCGCAATTTCGGGTTTCCAACTCGGCGAGCATCGACGCATTCTTGCGAACCAGATCGGCCATTGCAAACAGGACGCGTCCGCGCTGCTGAGCAGTCGATTCACGCCAGGGGCCGCGGTCGAATGCAATGCGGGCTGCCGCAACGGCGTCGTCGATATCCTTCTTTCCGGATTCGGCCGCAACTGCGATCGGCTCTCCGTTGAAAGGATTCAGGATTTCGCGCGCTTTCTTGGACGGCGTCCACGCATTCTCGATGTAATTTCGGTATGTCTTGATCTGTGGTTTGGTCTTCATAGATCCGCTCCCAATTGCTACATGCCGTTATATTTCGAGTACGGATACCAGTACGGCTTCAGTTCTTGTTTGTAATCCAAATGAACATGCTTCGTTTCACGAAATTCGTCGAGACCTTCTTCTCCGAGCTCGCGCGAGTGGCCGGTTTGGCGCATACCGCCGAAGGGCCCGGCATCATTGTCGGTCAGCGGGTCGTTGATCCAGAATGTGCCTGCGGTTATCCGTTCCATCGCTTTCATGGCCCACTCCATGTTGTTCGTGTAAATGTTGGCGCCAAGGCCATAGGTAGAATCGTTTGCTAGCTCGATCGCTTCGTCGATATCGCTCACCCTGATAATGGGGAGAATGGGACCGAATGTCTCCGTTCGAACCAGTCGCATGTCTTGGTGGACATTGGCCATCACTGTGGGTTCGTAGAAAAAGCCCTTTTCGAATCGAGGGGACCGGCGCCCACCGGTTAGGATGTGGGCTCCTCCATTAACGGCTTCTTGGACACGCGTATCGATATCTTGAAGCTGGCGGAGATTGATTATTGGCCCGATATCCGTATCAAGTTCCATCCCGTTTCCAAGCTTGAGAGATCGCGTGAAGTCGACGACACGCCTCTTGAAGTCTTCGGCTATGGATTCGAATACATAAAAACGTTTCGCGCCCGTGCAAACCTGCCCTGCATTCAAATACGCAGCCCAGCATGCGGCGCGCGCAGCAATTTCCGGATCCGCATCGCTGCAGACGATAAACGGATCGTTGCCTCCGAGTTCGAGGTGTGCTTTCTTGATTTGCGCTGCGCAAAGTTGTCCAACACGTTTTCCCGTTTCCGTCGAACCGGTAAGCGCTATCAAATCCGTCTCGGGATGTTTGATGAGCGCTTCGCCGATTTCTTCACCGTAGCCCGTCACGATACTCACAACTGCTTTGGGCAAGACCGTAAAGGCTTCAGCCAGTGCCAGAGTCGCGAGCGGCGTTTCCTCGCTGGGCTTGATGATCACGGTGTTGCCTGCGGCTAATGCAGGTGCAACCTTCCAGGACATTAAGAGTAACGGGTAATTCCAAGGAACAATGGCAACGACGACACCGTATGGTTCCTTAATGGTGAAATTTACCTGGTGTTCGAACACCGGTGGAAGAGAACTCCCCCGGGCGTTGCGTCCAATTTCTGCGTAATAGTCGAAACAAGCGGCCGTCCATTCGACCTCATCGCGGTTCTCGCAAAAGGGCTTGCCGCCTTCTTGAGTCATTAATGTGGCGAGGCGTTCTTGCTTTTCGCGTATCCGGGCCGCGATGGCGTGAAGCATGGACGCTTTTTCCAGTGCGGGTATCCAGCGCCAGGTGCGGAACGCGGAGCGTGCCGCCTGCACGGCACGCTCCGAATCTTCCGCTGTACCTCGCGGGACATGGTCGATTACCTCTTCAGTCGCGGGATTGATGACAGGAATGAGCATGGTTATGTTTTATCCGGCGTCTTCCTAAGCAGCAAATAAATTCCTAGGCAGATCAAAAAATCGAAAGCCACGCCCGCGTCGAGTGCGTATAAACGATGCTTCAGCGCGTCCGGTAAGTAGGGTTGTGCGATGAGGTAGGCGAGGTTTCCCAAGAGTACGGCAAGCAGCATTCTCATCCAATTGTGAATCATGCGCCGGGCTAATGTATCATCGCGGGTATATGGCTGCTGAGCGCATACCGATCTCAGAGTTAAAAAAGAAGCTCGAAACGAGCAAAAACTTCGTCCTCGTCGATGTGCGAGAACCATCAGAGATCAAGGAAGGTGGCGCGATTCCAGGTGCGATCCACATTCCCATGAATCAAGTTGCGAAGCGTATGCAAGAGCTTCCGAAGAACGCTGAAATCGTCATCTATTGAGGCGGTGGTGGGCGCGCGTCGCGCGCTGCTGAGACTTTGCTGAAGGCAGGATACAAGACCGTTCAGTTTTGCGGGATCCGCGATTGGAAGAAAGAAGGCTTGCCGACCGTTCCCAAGATTTGAGGTACAAACCCTCCTATCAGCGATTCAGTTCCGCGAGTGCTTGGACGGCACTCACCGCGCTAGGTGTACTGACCAGAGGTATGGCGCTAAATCGGAAACCGACCCGTGGAAGACTCGCCAGACCTCTCAGATTTTCGACGATTGGAATCTTGCCGCCGGTTAGCAGCCGCGTTTCGGCAGAGCGCTCGCCAACGGGGAAGTCCACTCCGACCAGCCTCACTCCTGAACGAATCATTCTAAAAATCAAGTGTTCACCAAGGAATGGCCCGGCGGCCCAGTAGGCATCGGTACCCCAATGTTGGTCCCATCGTGTCTCTATAAGGAGAGCGATTCCTCGGACCTGCGAATCGTGAAAGGGGATGTTCACCTCGTGCCGAATAGGGCCGACCGATTCGAATACCATCGCACGCAGCCCTGAATAGGGATTCGGCAGATCCGATATCGCGGTGTGCCCGCTGTCAGTATGTCCTATTTCAATAACCATTTTTTCCTCGCTACTGTAAGACAAAAAGCCACACGTTGTCTCTAGGTCCCTGCAAACTTGGGCCGGTAGACGGTTTCTGGCGAGTGGCGCGGCTCGTGCATCTTAAATTTCATTACGTACTTATGACTGAGAGGTGCAAGATGAGAGTCTGTAAGTTGGTTTTGCCGGTCGTCGGTCTTGTTCTCTTCATCGCGCCGTTCAGCCTGGCTCAAACGCCGGCGCGGGTCGAGGTGCAAAGAAGCGCAGACCAACCGATCTACAAAATCACAGTTAATGTCGTGGAGCGTTCGACGACAGCGGTTAATTACCGACACCGCGGAGGGGCAACGCGGCTGGACTTCCGCGGCACTCCATTAGTGCCAACGGCACACGGTGAAGCCGAGGTCGAAGGCCGCAAAGGATATATCGAAATCAAGACCGAGATGAAGGACATGCCTCCGGCGTCCCAATTCGGGCCTGAGTTTTTAACCTACGTGCTGTGGGGCATCACACCGGAGGGACGGCCCGTTAATTTGGGCGAAGTGCTCCTCGATGACAACCATCGCGGGGTACTGAACGTAACCACAGATCTCCAGGCGTTTGGCCTCATTGTCACTGCTGAACCCTACTTTGCCGTCACGCAGCCGAGTAATGTTGTAGTTTTGGAAAACTTTGTCAGGCCGGATACCGAAGGGGCCATTGAACAAATCAACGCCAAATATGAGTTGCTCCAGCGGGACCAATATGCGGTAAACGTACCTCCGGGACAACTTGAGCCCTTGGTAGTCGAAAAAAATAAACCACTTGATCTTTATCAAGCGCGCAACGCCATCCGTATTGCACGCTGGGCGCACGCAGATACGGACGCAGCGGACTCATTTGCGAAGGCAGAGTCGCTACTTCAACAGGCCGAGACGTACCAGAGCAGGAAGGCAGGCAAGCCTGTCTCGACTGCAGCCCGCGGCGCGGTTCAAGCTGCGGAGGACGCTCGTCTGATAGCGTTGAAGCGCCAGGAAGAAGCGCGGATTGAACGTGAGCGTCAGGCTGCAGCCGATCGTGAGCAGCAAGCCAAGGCGGCTGCGGACTTGGCCGCGAAGGAGCGGATGCAAGCGGAAGAACAACAGCGTCTCGAAACTGCGCGCCGTACTGCTGCCGAAGCTGAAGCTAAGCGAAGCCGGGCGGACGCGGACGCCGCAGCTGCAAGAGCTGCTCAGCAGCAAAAGGCTGCGCAAGCGGAGCTCGAACGGGCACAACGTGAGCAGCAAGAACTGCGGCAGCAGCTCACGGAGCAACTCAACACGATTCTCGAAACTCGGGATACCGCTCGCGGTCTGATTGTGAATCTATCCGATGTGCTTTTTGACGTCGGCAAATCGACTCTAAAACCGGGTGCTCGAGAGAAACTGGCCAAGATTTCGGGTATCGTCGTGTCACATCCTGGATTGAAGCTGGAAGTTGAGGGCCACACCGATAGCACGGGTTCGGAAGAGTTTAATCAGACTCTATCTGAACAGCGCGCCAACGCCGTTCGCGAGTTTCTCATACAACAGGGCGTAAATCAGGCGTCCGTAACGGCTCGTGGTTTCGGTGAAAGCCAACCAGTGGCTTCCAACGAGACGGCCGCGGGACGTCAACAAAACCGTCGCGTCGAGATGGTCGTCAGTGGCGACGCGATCGGCAACCCGAAGGCAACGGGGTCTACGTCCAGCCTGCGGTGACGGATAAAAAACAAGCAACTGTAGGCGCCGTCTATGACGGCGCCTTTTCCCAATTGCGAAACGAACACGCGCGGTCATAGACCGCAACTACAGTTGCCGTCTCTTGTCAGTTAGAATAGGCGCATGCGAGCAGGCGATGCTCTGTTGATTGTCGATGTGCAAAATGACTTTTGTCCGGGTGGGGCTTTGGCAGTCGGTGAAGGCGATCAGGTCGTACCCGTTTTGAACAGGTGGATCGACGAGGCACGAACGCTCGGCGTCCCGATTTACGCCTCGCGCGATTGGCACCCACCAGAACACATCAGTTTTCGGAGCCGGGGAGGTCCGTGGCCGCCGCATTGTATCCAAAATACGGCAGGGGCCGCGTTCCACCGCTCTTTGAAACTTCCTCCTAACGCACAGATAATAAGCAAGGCCGACGATCCCGATCGCGACAGCTACTCAGCCTTCGGTGGAACGAATCTGAAAGAGAGACTTCTCGACGCTGGTGTGAAGCGCGTGTGGATCGGCGGACTGACCCAGGATTACTGCGTTCGTGAAACTTCTCTCGATGCGATACGCGCAGGCTTCGAAGTGCACGTCATCGTCGATGGTACGCGGGCTGTGAACGTCCTCCCCGACGACGGAAAACGCGCACTTCAAGAAATCCAGGCAGCCGGTGCCATTCTCGAGAAACAATGACAGGGCCGTGGGTCAACGATTCGAACGCTGCGTTACTGACAGATCTCTATGAGCTCACAATGCTGCAGTCGTATTTCGACGCAGGGATGAGCGACACAGCTGTTTTTGACTTGTTTATCCGACGGCTGCCCTCAAACCGGAATTACCTGGTCGCTTGTGGTCTCGAGCACGCGTTGCATTATCTGGAAACATTGACCTTTTCCGCTGAAGCTATCGACTACCTCCGATCTCTTGGCCGGTTCTCCGAAGCGTTTTTGCAAACTCTGCACAACTTCAAGTTCACGGGTGACGTGTACGCCGTGCCGGAAGGTACCGTCATCTTCCCCGACGAGCCCCTGATCGAAGTGATCGCGCCGCTGCGTGAGGCCCAACTGGTTGAGACCTTCCTCATGAATCAAATTCAACTCGGGTCCCTTGCAGCATCCAAGGCTGCTCGAGTGGTTAGCGCCGCTCGAGGCCGGTCGGTAGTGGACTTCGGAGCCAGAAGAATGCACGGTGCCGACGCAGCCCTCAAACAACCTCGGGCGTTTTATATCGGCGGCGTGAATTCAACGTCCAGCGTATTGGCTGGCCACTTGTGGGGCGTACCTGTGGCCGGTACGATGGCTCACAGCTATATCCTTGCTTTCGAAAATGAGATCGACGCTTTTCGGCAGTTCGTAAAAACGTATCCGACAGCGATTTTTCTGATCGACACCTACGACGTCACAGAAGGTGTGAAGCACGTTGTCCAATTGGCACGCGAGATGGGAAGTGATTTTCGGCTCTCCGGTGTACGACTGGATTCGGGTGACCTCGCAAAACATGCCAACGACGTTCGGCGCAAGCTCGACGCTGCCGGACTCAATTTTGTGAAGATTTTCGCCAGCAGCAGCCTGGACGAGTACGAGATCACCCGGCTCGTCTCGGCCGGCGTTCCCATCGACGGCTTTGGCGTCGGTAGACATCTTGCGACTTCATCGGATGTTCCGGCTCTCGATACCGCCTATAAGCTCGTCGAATATGCCGGATTTCCTAAGATGAAACTATCCGAATCGAAAACAACGCTGCCTGGCCGTAAGCAGATCTTTCGACAGGTGTCGTCGCGTAAGGCGGTGCGAGACATCCTCGGACTTGCGGGGGAAAAGAATGTCTTCGGGGAGCCCCTTTTGTTGAAGGTGATGGAAAATGGCCGTCGCACTACAAACCCCGATCCACTCGAAACATGCCGCCTCCGATGCAAAGCACAACTTGATGCTCTGCCGGACCGGCTTCTGGACTTGTCGAGGGCGGACCCTGTGTATCCTGTCGAATTGAGCCCGGAATTGTCGAGTCTTCAAAGGAAAGTCTCCGCCCGCAAAATTCCATACTTATAATCCGATTTACCTGGTCGCGGGCCGCGCGAGTCGATGTAATAATCCCGCATGGCGCGGACGATTACAGACAAAGTCATCCTCATCACCGGTGCGTCGAGCGGAATCGGGCGTGCCACTGCTCTGGCATTGAGCCGTGAGCGGCCGAAAATGGTGCTTGTGGCGCGCCGAGAACAGCTGCTTCGTGAATTGGAAACGAGTGTTTATGGGGCGGGCGCCGAGGCGGTGTCGCTGACGTTAGATCTTCGCGAGCCGGATCACGTCAGGCAGATGATCCATTCTGCACACGATCGCTTCGGGCGTATCGATGTGCTTATCAACAATGCTGCATTTGGGTTTTACGGCACGGTAGAAAACACTCCGCCAGAGGTCGTTCGGGAGATATTCGATTTAAATTTCAACGCGGCACTTCTCGCATGCCAGCTTGTAATCCCTACCATGCGAGCAAGGTCGTCCGGACACATCATCAATGTTTCATCTGTTGCCGGCAAACGTGGATTGCCGCTCAGCGGCATCTACTCGGCCACGAAATTTGCACTGAATGGTATTAGCGAAAGCCTGCGAGTCGAGCTCAGGGGTTCGGGGATCGATGTGAGTATCATTAATCCGGCAGCGACTCAAACCGAATTCGTAGATAGTGTCCGTCTTGGCGACGTTAGAGCGAAGTTTAAGCCGATGGGACACGTTCAATCGGCTGAAGAAGTGGCTGCATCGATCGTCCGATGTATTAAGAATCCGAAAGCCGAAGTTTATCCTTACCGTGTCGGCCGTTTGCTCGTGTGGGCGAACGCTCTCGCTCCTTCGCTCGTCGACACCGTTATGATGCGGTTCTTTCGTGAACGCATTGCCGCTCGAGCGAACGTGGGAACGTGAAGCGAGTTGCTGTAATCGGAGGTGGGCTCGCCGGCCTGGCATGTGCCTTCGAACTGAGACGTCGTGGCATCGATTCGACCGTCTGGGAATCGCAGCAAGCGATTGGCGGTCGCGGCGACGCCGGTCCGTTTCTGCTTTCTCGCGAGCTGTTCCGCAACACATTTCGGCTAATCGAGGATCTTGGATTGGCGAGCGACCTCCTTTCCATTCCGCCACAGGCGGGACAGCTCTATAAAGGCCGCATCTACCGCCACAAGGTTGCGAGCGCCATAGGATTGCTCGCCTTCAAAGGTTTGAATCTTGCGGACAAGGCTCTTCTTCCTCGGATGGCGTATCTGCTGGCGCGACATTCTTCCGAGTTGGATTTGCATCATCCGGAGCGCGGACTGCAGTTCGATAATGAGACCGTTGCATCGTTTGTTAAGCGCGAGCTGTCGCAAAATATTCTGAACTACATTGCGGGCCCTTTGATTTCAACGCTGTTCTTCTACGGCTCTAATGAGACGTCCGCCTGGCTGTATCTTGTCCTCGCGAAGCACATGCACAACGTCCGCCTGAGCACCCTCCGAGGTGGGTTGGCCCGCCTTGGTTCGGCGATGACGGCACAGCTGCACGTGACTTTGGGCCGTGAGATCAGAACCTTGGCAGTCGATGCCGATTCGTACATTGTGGGTGGAGAACAATTTTCGGATGTCGTCATCGCCGTGCCGGGAAATAGAGTGCTCTCGATCGATGGTGTCGCAGCGTTGATTTCAGAGGAAGACCGCCGGTTCTTCGAGAACTGCCGATACGATCGCACGGTCAGCGTGCGTGTTTCCACTCCGCGGCCGGTGGATGGTGGCTGCTATGCTGTGTCGATTCCCAGGGTAGAGGATTTGTCCGCATCGGCCATTTCCTTCCATGATTACATTGATCACTCGAGTTTGCCGGCTGGTCAAGGTCTGCTCACAATCTGCGGCGGCGGACCTAATGTTTCCCCGACGCGATTGGTTGAGGAACTCGGAAGACTCTATTCGGTTCAGCCAATGAATATCGAATCCATCGAGTGGAACGCCGGGATGCCCAAATTCCCACCCGGGCGTTATCGCGAAATCGCAGAGTTTAACGAGAGAAAGAGACGGCCCGGTCTGGCGTTTTGCGGCGATTATTTGCTTGCGCCGTTCGTCGAGGGGGCGGTTACAACCGGGCTCCGCGCAGCGGCGAGCGTGCTGTAGGCGCGGTCAGGGAATCTGACGAACAATCCCCTCCTCGGTGAGGAGGGGAATATTGCCTATCCCAACCATTCGTTCACACCCTCATAATCCCTGCCGGTCGCGCCATTCCTCGAGCCAGGCCATTTGAATCGCTTCCAGCTTTTTCTCATTCGAGTTCTTCGGATCGTCGGCAAAACCGTCGAGACCGATGACCCATTTGTGCAAGTCCGTAAACCGCACAGTGAGCGGATCGGTCTCGGGAAACTTGTCGGCCAGAGCGATCGCGATGTCTTCAGTGGTAATCCATGTAAGTGGTCTACTCATTGTCGATTTCCTTGACGCGTTTGTCCTTTAGCGCCTTTCCAATCGCCGCATTCATGATCAGCTCAGCAAGATGCATCGTGGCATTGCTGAGCCTTTCGATAGCCTCTCGAATGGACTGGTGATTGTTGGTTTTCATTACCTCGCGCAGGTTCTTATTAGCAGCAGCAATCTCCGCTCTTTCGTCATCCGGCAGATTACCGTATTGCTCGTCTGCGATTCCCTTCGCAGTAGCATTCAGCACCGTTTCCGCTTCGTTCCTAGCCTCAATGAGGAGGCGGGCCTCGATATCGGCCTCGGCATATTCAAACGACTCCAGGATCATGTGTTCGACCTGTTCATCGGTGAGCCCATATGTAGGGCGGACCTCAATCGACTGGTATTTGCCCGTTCGTTGCTCTTGTGCGGAAACGCTCAGAATACCATCGGCATCAATCAGAAATTTCACTTCGATACGCGCCATGCCCGCACCCATGGGCGGAATATCCTTTAGATCGAACTCGGCGAGGCTGCGGCAATCCTTCACAAGTTCGCGCTCACCCTGTAAAACGTGTATCTTCACGTTTCTTTGGCCATCGATGAACGTCGTAAACATTTCCGTGGCGCTCGCGGGAATGGTTGAGTTTCGTGGAATAATTTTTGACATCACCCCACCCATCGTTTCAATCCCCAAGGAAAGCGGCGTTACGTCCAGCAGCAACATATCGCGCTTGCCTCCTGCAAGGATGTCTGCTTGCACGGCGGCACCGAGCGCGACAACTTCATCGGGGTTTAATTCCGTGTGTGGTACACGCCCAAAGAGTTCTTGAACTCTGGCGCGAACCAAAGGAATCCGCGTCGACCCGCCAACCAGAACAACCTCATCGATTTGATCGGGCCGCAAACCTGCATCCTGCAGGGCCTGACGGCATGGCTTCAGAGTTCTTTCAATAATGGGTTCAATAAGTGCATTAAACTCCGGCCGCGTTATACCGCGCTTATATTGAAGCGATTCAACAACGATGTCGGTTTTATCAGAAGCGGACAACTGTTCCTTGGCTTCGTTAACGGCTTTGCGAATAGCGGGAATATTCGCCTGAGCAGGATCGCGGCCCGCAAGGACAAATCTAATCAACTGCTCGTCGATGTCGTCTCCGCCGAGATGTGTGTCGCCGGCGGTCGCGAGTACTTCGAAAATTCCATCACTGAGTTTGAGAATAGAAATGTCGAATGTTCCTCCGCCGAAATCGTAAACCGCAATCGTTCCCTGCTTCTTTTTGTCGAGACCGTATGCCAATGATGCTGCCGTGGGCTCATTCACGATTCGAAGTACGTCAAGGCCGGCTATGCGTCCGGCATCTTTCGTAGCCTGTCGTTGCGCATCATTGAAGTAGGCCGGCACGGTAACGACGGCATTCTTGATCTCTTCACCCAGCATCGCTTCTGCATTTCGCTTCAACTCACGAAGAATAAATGCGGAGAGTTCCGGTGGCGTGTAATCGCGGTTAAAGATTTTTAGGTGAATAATGTGTTCACTCTGAGCGGACACCTCAAAAGGAAGAAGGGGCAGGTCGTCTTTTACATCCTCGATGCCTTTACCCATGAATCGTTTGATCGAGAAGATTGTGTTCTTTGGTTTCTCAACCATCTTCTTTTTCGCACTGTTTCCGACCACTGGCCCGCTCTCATCGAAGTAAATGACCGACGGCACCAGCTTGCTCCCGTCGGGTCCGGGGATGACTCGTGGTTCACCACTCTCGACGATCGCGACAAGACTGTTCGTTGTTCCTAAGTCGATTCCGACAATTTTCGCCATTAACTATCCTTAGGCCCTCGGTTGCGAGCCCGTTTCGAACTCTCTTTCGAGATTACGTATGTATGATGATTCCGCGAGAATTTCTGCGAGCCCGGCTAAATGAGCTTTAAGTCTGGCCTCAGTCGCGCCGCTGTTCACCAGGTCATCCCACGATAGCGACGCCTGTTGGAGCTCTTTATCGAACCGCTGCCGTTTTTGCTGGATTTGGGCACGCAGCGAATCGATTTCTTCAACAGATGCCCGGCCGGCTTTCACTTCTTCCAACTGTTCATTGATTTCGAAAACCTCCATCAACAGCGACTGCGGAACTTTACTGCTATCGGATTTGAACCCATACAGGCTGAGCAGGTATTCCACGCGGTGGACCGGGTGCCGCAGGGTTCGATACGCGTCGTTTAACAAAGCCGTCATCCGCACAGCCTGGGTTTTTTCAGCCGCAGGAGCGGTAGTGAAATAGTCGGGGTGGTACTTGCGGCTCAGTTGATGAAACGTTTTCTCGAGCGCTGCCAAGTCAATCCCCAACATGCGGGGCAGACCAAACACCTCGAAGTAGTCCATGGTGAAAAGAAGGGAGGACGATTAAGTCGAAAATGAGCTTCCGCAGCCGCAGCTCTTTTTCGCATTGGGATTCATGAAAACGAATCCCTTGCCCATCAGGCCGCTGTCATAATCGAGAACCGTGCCGTTCAGATAAATATAGCTCTTCAGGTCGCAGAATAATTTGACGTCTTCACGTTCGAAAACTTTGTCACCGGTTCGCGACTGGCTCTCAAAAGTGAGGTTATAAGAAAGACCAGAGCACCCTCCGCCTTTTACGCCCACACGCAAACCGGCGGCCTGGACGTTTTCCTTCTGCATCATTCGCCGAACTTCAGTAACGGCGTTGTCCGTAATCTCAATTGCCATTCTTACTTACCGTTCTAGTGCTTTTTCTTCCAATCGCTTATCGCGGCTTTGATTGCATCCTCCGCGAGAACGGAACAATGAATCTTCACCGGTGGAAGACTGAGCTCCTTCACGATATCGGTGTTCTTGATTGTGAGTGCCTCTGCAAGAGTTTTCCCCTTGACCCACTCCGTGGCGAGGCTCGAGCTTGCAATCGCGCTCCCGCATCCGAACGTCTTGAACTTCGCATCTTCAATCACGCCGCTCTGTTCGTTGACTTTGATTTGAAGTTTCATGACGTCGCCGCATTCCGGTGCACCAACGAGGCCTGTACCTACATTTGGATCTTCCTTTGGGATCGCGCCGACGATGCGAGTATTGTTATAGTGATGGATGACCTTGTCTGAATACGCCATAGCTTCTCCTTCTCCCTTGTTATGCTTCGGTGGCCCAATGAACAGATTTCAAATCGATACCTTCTTTCGCCATCTCGTAAAGCGGTGATAGTTCTCGCAGGCGTCGGACCACCTCGATGACGCGTCCCGCGACATAGTCCACTTCCTCGTCGGTATTGAAACGGCCAATTCCGAAGCGGATCGAAGTGTGGGCCAAATCTTCTCCGACACCGAGTGCCTTCAACACATATGAAGGCTCGAGACTGGCTGATGTGCATGCCGAACCCGAGGAAACCGCGATATCGTTGATTCCCATCAAGAGCGATTCGCCTTCGACATAGGCGAAACTCATGTTGAGGTTTCCGGGCAATCTCTTTTCGAGATCGCCGTTGATATAAAGCTCATCGAGTTCGCGTTCCAATGTCTTGCGGAGTTTTTCACGCAACCGGAACATTTCTGCAGACTCCTGCGACAGGCTTTCGCGAGCGATTTCGGCAGCCTTGCCGAACCCGACAATACTCGGAACATTCAGCGTGCCGGAACGCATGCCGCGCTCGTGGCCGCCACCATCGATGATCGGAGTCAGCAAGACCCTCGGGTTTCGACGCCGTACATAGAGGGCGCCAACCCCTTTTGGACCGTAGAATTTGTGCGCCGAAACGGATGCGATATCGACATTCATCTCGTTCACATTGAAGGGAATCTTGCCGACCGCTTGAACTGCGTCTGTATGGAAAAGGACGCCCCGTTCTCTTGCCAGCTTACCGATGGATTTTATGTCCTGAATAACGCCGACTTCGTTATTCGCAGTCATGATCGAGATGAGAATAGTTTTGTCAGTAATCGCGTTGCGCAAATCGTCCAGATCCACGAAGCCTTTGTTATCCACCGGCAGGAACGTGACGCGAAATCCATCCTTCTCAAGATGTTTGCAGGTGTCGAGAATCGCCTTGTGCTCTGTCACGCAAGTGATGATGTGATCGCCTTTTTCGCGATACATCCAGGCCGCGCCTTTGACTGCCAGGTTATCGGACTCCGTCGCGCCGCTAGTGAACACGATTTCACGGGGGTCGGCCCCGATTAAAGCCGCAACCTGTTTGCGGCCTTGTTCGACGGCTTCCTCTGCTTCCCAGCCGAACTTGTGATTACGGCTGGCCGCATTTCCAAACCGATCGGTGAAGTAAGGGAGCATGGTTTCAAGCACGCGGGGATCTAGCGGAGTCGTCGCGTGATTGTCCATGTAAATAGGCAGCTTGACCATTTTGTTCCTCTAATTCGTTGCCAGTTCGTAAATCGACGTGTCTCCTAAGACCCGAACGACTTTTGCCTTGATCTTCAACAAGGGATCTCGAACCGAACACATCTGCAACTGCTGGCAATCGTCGCCTCGCTCGCAAGGAGTTATCGAAATCGGTCCCTCCAGGGCTTCGACAACATCCACGATGGAGATGGTCGCCGGGTCTTTGGCGAGCACATACCCTCCATTGATACCTTGCTGCGATATGAGGAGCCCTTTGCGTGCCAAGCGTTGTAATACTTTAGCCAGCAGTTCCGCAGGAATGTGATACCGCGCGGCTATCTGCCGCGCGCTGATCGATTCTTCCGTGTGTTGCGCCAGGTGTTTCAACGCAATCAATCCATAGTCGGATTTTTTGGATAATCTGAACATCGACTTGAGAACCTGCGTAAAGCCGACCGATTCGGTCGTACTTCTTGAATTTAAGGATTTGAGCTCAGAAAATCAAGGGCGAAGTTCGAAACCTTTTGTCGAGGCGATTTCGGACAGGGACTTTATTCTTCTCACCTGATTTACGTGCCTGTGCCTGTCTGTTCGATCGATCAGCACACTTACCAGGCCGGCCCGGCTGCCCGCTTCAACGTCATCGTGAAGGCTGTCTCCTACAAGCAGAATCTGGGGTGGAGGAATTCTCAGGGCTTGGACGGCCGCTTCAAAGATCTTCACGTCAGGTTTGCAATAACCGGTTTCGCTCGAAAGAGTCACAGTATCGAAGAATTGGCGAATGCCAAGGCTCTGCAATACGGAATAGACGCGCGTGTCGAAGTTTGAAATGAGACCCAACTTTAAGCCACGGCCTTTCAAGTCTTTCAAGACGTCGATTGTTTCGGGAAACAGCGTCCATCCCTCCGAGCCGCGAAATCGATCGTACACCTTCTCAAAGAATTGGTCGAAGTTTGGCACCATTCCGACTTCGTTAAACACGCGATATACGACGTTTTTCCACCAATTCTTCTGATCTTCAATCGAAACGGGACCTGCGCCTCGAAAGTGACGTACAAATGCTGCCTGGATTGCGTGAGGCGGCACTTGAGAACCGTAATCACGGGCGACAGTGGCGTAGATTTCGCCGACGGATCCGCGTGTTGTGAACAGCGTCTCGGCGGCATCGAAGAGAACGGCCCGAATTATCATGAGGAGCGATACGAAATTACGAGTGGACTTCTAGCCTGTTAAGGTCAACGAGCGATCGGCCGTTGTAGTCCTCGCCCCAAGGTATTCTGACTACAAGGGATTGCTTTGTCGCGACCAGTTCGGTGTGTCGAGATGGGGAGTCCCACTCACTCATGATGTGAGTTCGAAAACCTTCGTTATGAAAGAAGTTTCGAATCGTCGGTACGGCGTCTTGATACGCTCCGTCCCAATTCTTTCCGAAGTCGTTTCCTTCGAGAAATTGTTCTAGCCTGCTAATCCACTCTGCCTTCATAGTGCCCAAGAATTCTATCGTCAGCATACGAGTGAGTTCAACATTCGCGGTTGGAACGCGGCCTAAATACGCGACTACAATTAGAATTCTGGAACACTTATGGCAAAGGTCTATCCATTTCGCAGTCTGCGGTACGCATTGGAAAGAATTCCGATCGAGAAAGTTGTAACTCAGCCTTACGACAAAATCTCGAAAGAAATGCAAGAGCGCTACTATTCATCGCATCCGAACAATATCGTGCGCATTGTCTTCGGAAAGGGCGTGCCGGACGATACACCCTCGAATAACGTATATACGCGAGCGGCCGCTTACCTTGCCGAATGGCGTGAGAAGGGCGTCTTACAGCAAACGCCGGAGCCTGCATTCTACGTGTATTTCCAGCGATTCACGGTTCCGGGGGAGAACGAAACTCGCACCCGCAAAGGATTCGTCGGCCTGGGGCAACTCGAAGACTACGCGAACAAGGTTGTATTTCCACACGAGCGGACGTTGACTGGGCCTAAAAAAGACCGGCTCGAACTCTTGCGTCACACGCGAACACAGTTCGAGCAAATCTTCATGCTTTACGAAGATGAGTCGCGAGGCATAGAACACGTGATCGATCAAGCGGCCACCCACAAGCCCGACATTCATATCAAAGACGAATACGGCGTCGAACACACGATGTGGACGCTCACGGACAGGCAAAGCGTGGATTTCATCCAGGCGCAAATGGCCGACAGGCGTTTGATCATTGCTGATGGACACCACCGGTATGAGACCGCGCTTGCTTATCGTGACGAGATGAACGGCACGAGGGGAAGCGACCGCATTCCCATGTGTTTTTTTAATATGCATAGTCCGGGACTCGCGATCCTGCCCACGCATCGAGTGGTTGCAAACCTTCCGGATTTTGACCCGCGCAAGCTTTTTGAACGAGCATCGAGGTTCTTCGATCCGTCGACCGGCCCCGGGGTGACGATCGGAGTGTTCACAGCGGACCGCTTATCCCAGATTTGTCTGAGGCCTTCGGTGGATTTGTCTTCTCTCATGCCCGATCTGTCTCCAACACAACGCACTTTAGATGTTGTCATCCTGCATCGCCTGATCCTGGAGAGTTGCCTCGGCATTTCCGAAGATGCAGTAAAGAAAGAAAGTCACATAACATATGTCCGTGAGCGTGACGCCGCTATAAATGAAGTGCGGCAGGGAAGAGCGCAAGCGGCATTTCTTCTTAATCCGACTCGCCTCGACCAAATGCGCGACATTGCCTACGAAGGGAATGTCATGCCGCAGAAATCGACGGATTTTTATCCAAAGGTTTTGTCCGGCCTGACAATGTATGCGATGGAGGGTCTTGGTTAGGGTGGGATATCTTGTCGCCCAGCGCATCGTAAAATCAGCACTCAGCAATCACCACTCGCCGATTTGTAATATCCTTCTGCATTTCCCATATAAATCCGATTTAATGCAAAAGGATGTTACAAATCGGCGAGCGGTGAGTGCGGATTGCTGATTTTGGGATCTCCACTACTTCGCCGAGCAAGGAGTCGGATTCCATCCGGCATTGTTGGCCAGCTTTTTGAAGTCGGTGGTATTCAGGGATGGACGACTGAAATAAACAGGGTCTTCAATTCGCGTGGTGACAGTCATCCACTGGTCGCCGTTTGGCATCGTGTTGATGTCGAAGTACTCGGTAATCACCGCTTTGTCGCTGTGCGGAGCACCATTCTTGCGTACGTAGCCTGCTCGAAGATTCGTAGTTACTACTTTCAGGTTACCCGTTCGGGCCCCGCCTCGTCCGGCGGGTCCGAATTGCCAAGTGGCTACGGAGTGTCCCTGCCAGTTCGGCTCTCCCGGTGTTGCTGCGTCGAAGTGGAAGCGGCGAGTCTGCGTTCCCGTATCTATGTCGATACGGAGCGTATTGTCATTTTCCCAGGTGATGTGCAGGCGGCCCGGAAGCCGCATGATGTTGGCAGCGCCATAGGCCTTGCACTGTTCTCCTGCTTTTTCGTCCCGGTCGGGATCCCATGTATCTCCGACTCTCCGCCCTTCTGCATTTAGCGTTAGTGCGTCGTACTCGCCTTTCTGCGGTGTAACCATTCGTAATCGCCAGTCTTCGGTGATAACGGATACCCAGTAGCCCGTGAGGTCGATGGGCGCAGCCGCGCGAGCCGGAGGCGGAGGTCCGCCGCGGGCGCCGCGTTGTCGGGCGTGGGCAGAGGTTGTTACCAAAAGAAAAAGAGTGGTGATTGCAAGAATCGCGATTCGATACTTGGATCGACCCAGATACGTCATTTCAGTGCGTGTTTCTGTTCTAGTCGACAGTTTCTCCGCCCTTTGTGCCCCAGGTGAATCCATCCACCGGCCGTTTCAGTGTGACCATCAACAACCTGTATTCACCAGGAACCCGCGAAGGACGGCCGACGATAATGACATCATCGCCGACCTTGAGCGACTCTCGGCTTACTCCGGAATTGCTCAGTTGGGATGTGCCGGCCCACTCGACAGCCCATCTTTGCTCAGCACCGGCCGGATCGGGAGCCTGGACGTGAACGAAGGAGTGCGGATTGCGAAATACAAACTGCACCACTTTCCCCTCGAGCTTGATTTCTCTGCTGGTATCGTAGGTGGCGCCGTATGAATGATGTGCGTATGCTGCGGTACCGGCCAGCAATGCAAGACTAATGATGAGAAGAACCGTTCTGCGCATTATTTTTTCTCCTTAAGACTTTTGTACACGGCCTCGAGGAACATAGCTGTCGTCCACGAACCTGAATTCGATCCGTATCGCCCATCAAAGTCCATCGTCGGCTTGGCTGCTTTCACTTGCTCCAGAGTCATTCCCTTCTTGATCAGGTCCTGAACACGGTCACGAACCATCACAAGCATGTTCCGGTAAGACGCGACATCCGCTGTATCCGAAAGGCGTCCGTGACTTGGGATGACGTATGTACCGCCTTGGCCTCGATACTCGGCAACTGCCAAGTCCAGAATCTGATTGAGCCCATTAATGACGCCTTCGATGCTGCCGCCCTTATCAATGTCGATTATCGGATAACTCACGGTTGAAAAAATATTCCCGGCGCTAATGACGTCGGAACGACGGAAAAACACCAGACTGTCGCCGTCGGTGTTCGCCGCCGGAGCGTGATAAAGCACCACAGCCTCACCGTTCACGAACGCAGGGAGTTTGTTGAACTCGTCGAAATAAGTATCCGTTGGCAACGCGGCAGCCGGCGCGGCGGCCTGTTTACCGGCCGGAGCGCTCATCCTGTTTAGCACATTTTCATGAGCGACGATGGAGGCAATACGTCCGACATTCTCCACGGCAGCGCCGAATCCGGCAACTCGAGGAAAGTAGCCCGCAGACGCAAGTTTCTCGTTGCCCCCAATGTGGTCGGGGGCCGCGCTCGTGTTGACGATATAACGGATCGGCTTCGATGGCGCCGGCGAACTGATGATGGAATTGATATATGGGCTGGACCAACCCCAGATCCCAGGACAGTCCGCACCGGCACACTTGTTCGTTGCAGCCTGCGCCGTCACGCTGCTGGAAAGCTGGTTGATGGCTGCGAGGATTTTGTCCGACATCGTCGCGGAGCCCGTATTCACCACGAGGACGCCTTCCTGACCCACCGAGACAGTGATATTCGTCCCGTCGGCGACCAACATGTAGATATTGCCCTGCACTGGCATAACGTGGACCTGTCCGTCTTTCGGACTTTGGTCTGCGATTCTCTTGTCCACGGCGAACGTGGATTTCGATGAGGGGACCGTCAGGCTTGCGATCGGGGTCGAACCGTTCAATGTCGACCTGTATTCCGGATACACCGTCTTGATTCCACCTCTGACCGCTTCTTCGGGTATTCCAGGTTCATTCTTGAGCCAGTCCTTCCAGGCTGTATTCTGGCCCGGGAGGAAGTGTGGTACATGATGCCTGTCGGTACCGCCGTTTTCGGCAAACGCCGAACCGTTACACGTCTCTGTGGCGACGGTCGAAGCGGGATCGTAGTAATACGTCGTGGACTGAATATAGGGCTCATCCTCGTAGAGGGGATCATCCATGTACGTAACGATCGTGAGGATATCGTCGTGCCGCGTGATGTATTCCGTCATCGTATACATGTCGCTTGTTTGGGGGCCACCACGCTTGAGGTAACCATCTTTCAGGTGCGTGGTTGTGACTTTCAGGGTGTTGCCGATCCACTCGCCTGTCGAAAAACCAGTCCACGTATGCGGCGCCCAGGCAGGAGGATGTGGTCGTCCGTCCATGAAGACTGGGCGGTCTAACGACCGCATGAACTGGATGTGATAGGTTTTCACGTCCCGAGTTAAAGGATCTTGCTCCTTGAGGATGCGCGCCCCGCCGAGGCCACGCCACTGATGCGGGAACGCATGGGGCCTGCACTGGAATTCCGGTATCCCCCAGATCGACTCTGCCGTTGTGTCGGACCTCATTCGCCCGGCATCGTTGAAAGGAATGCCCAAGTAGTCTCCCAATGGAGGCTGCGCCGTTGTGTCCTCTTCGTTGTTTTCCAAGCGCCATTCACCGGCGATATCAATGGGGATTGCCGGACGCGCCGGCTGCGCGAACGCCGGAAGGCTCATCAGCACCCCGACGGTGAGAAGAAGCCCCATATGGACGATTTTGTTTCGAAAGGCGTTATCCATATCCCCCCACATTCAGACAGCAATTTTGTGCTACATCATATCATCCGATTTAAGGGGAGCAATCAATCCGCTAAGCGCACCTCTACCAGGTTGTCATAGAACGTCGCGCCGCCGCCCATATCTGTTAATTCCTCAGATGTCGTGCTATTCGCGTTTCGACCTCCGGGCACAAGCTTATTCCACCAGATAGATGGTGCAGATACAACTGCCGGCCGCGTTCGGTCCGTTACAACCGCTTTAGCGATAAAGCTGCCACGCGCATTGAAGATTTCAACGGGAGCTCCGGTCGTGATGTGTCGAGGTTCGGCATCAACGGGATGAATCTCGAGTTTAGGTTCGAGCTCCTTCTGATAAAAGAGATTAACGAAGGTCGAATTCAGGAAGTGATGCGCGGGCGGCGAGATCAAGGCCAGCGGAAATTGCTTTGCAAGGGACGGATTAGACAGTCGATCTTCCCGTGGGGGAATGTATGTCGGCAAAGGGTCGAGTTCGCGCAGCCGTTCGGAATAGAACTCGCATTTGCCGGATGGAGTCGGGAAGTTGCCGTTAGCGAATGGAGCGTCGCCGACTCCGAGTGCAACCCAGCCCTTATCTTTTAATTCGCCGAAACCGATCTTCCCATTCAACCCATTCAGGGACTGACGAACCAGGTCCTCATCAGAGTCTTTGAAGCAGTCCTCTTCAAAGCCCATGCGCGCGGCCAGCAATCTGAAAATCTCCGTGTTGGGCTTGCTTTCACCGAGAGGGTCAATAGCCGGTGTATTCAACATGGAATACGTATGGCCATATGCGCGGTGAATATCAAGGTGCTCGA
>Ga0114129_10001546_pt1 | contig 31201 bp, 38 predicted proteins | sample RhiMetdeltSRZDD1_FD_80071 | JGI IMG/M metagenome (GOLD analysis project Ga0114129, IMG submission 80071) | Populus rhizosphere microbial communities from Tennessee, USA - Rhizosphere MetaG P. deltoides SRZDD1 (version 2) (version 2) | ecosystem: Host-associated > Plants > Roots > Rhizosphere >...
GCTAGCTGCTGGGCTGAGTGGTCTCCGCAAGCGAGCCGTCCTGCTCGCTCTTTCGGAGCTCCATCTCCCATGCGAGGACCGATGCGGCGACGGCGACGACGCCCATGACGGTCAGCGCGCCGATGATCGCGAGCAGCGCCTCTATGACGTCGAACACGCTGCCCGAGTCCCGGTCGCTCATGAGTTATCTCCTTCGCGGTCGCGTGACAGTATCCGGTCCAATGTAGCGCGAAGCTCGCTCGCTCGGCCGGAGAGCATCCCCTGCGCGCGCTCGAGGTCGTGCTTCAGCTCGTCGTCGTTCCGCGCGATGCGGCCCATGTGCTCCTCGACGACCTCCTTCGGCGCGTTACGGATGAAGAAGTCGAGCCCGAAGATCAGCACGCCGAGATCGTCCAGCTGGCCGAGCACGGGAATGAAGTCCGGGATGATGTCGATCGGGAAGACGAGATAGCCGGCGATCGCGCCGAGCACCAGCTTCTGCTGCGTCGGGACGCGCGGGTCGCGCGCGAGAGCCCACACCAGACGCGCATACGCCGGCATCTTGCGCATCATCTCGACGGCCTCTTTTGGGTCGCGAGGCGGACGGAATGATCTAGCCATGCACCTCTCCCTGCGGGAATCGTGCCCGCAGCGCTGCGACGGCCGCGGACAGCGCCGCATCTCGCTCCGCGGTCCAGAACGACACCATGTAATGCGCCTTGCCGCCGGAGACGCTGCGCAGCTCGACGCTCGGCGGCGGCTCCTTTGCGACCTGCGAAGCCTCGCGAAGCGCGCTCCGGATCTCGTCGGCCGCGATCGGTTTATCAGCATCGTCGACCACGAGCCAAAGGCTCGCGCGTCGGGTCGGGAAGCGTGTCAGGTTGACGACCGAGCCCGTCATGAACGTGCCATTCGGCACGATGACCTGCTGGGCCTCCGGCGTTCGCAGCAGCGTCGTCCGAAACGTGATCTCTTCGACGACCCCGGTGTACCCGGTGACCTCGATGGTGTCGCCGATGCGGAACGGCCGCTCGACGAGCACCCAGATACCGGCGAGGAAGTTCTTGAGGATATCCTGCAGCGAGAGCCCGAGCACGATGCCGACGATGCTGAACGACCCGAGGATCCAGCCGAACGCGTCCCGCGTGTAGATCGCGAGAACGAGCAGCAGGCCAAAGACGAAAACGGCGACCTGCGCCAGGTTGCCCAGCAGGATCGTGACGTTGGCCTGCGCCCGCCCCTTGGTCAGGGCCCGCATCGTGGTTCGGCGAACAACGCGCGCCAAGAGAAGGGTGACTACGACGACGAGAAGCGCCCAGAAAGTGCGGGTCGCGTAGTCGAAGACCACTGCTGGATCGATCGGCACGCTCGGAGAATACCGACGCCCAGTACGGTGGCCCGGACGAGGGCGCTGACTTCCGGCATCGCTAGGCTGCGCCACGCGTGGAGGTTCCGGTTGCGCTGTTCGTCGTACTCGGCGTGGGTGCGGCCGCCTTTGTCTTAACGGTTGCGCTGTTCGACCGCCTTCTGGGACCCGGCTATGGACGCGCCGGACGGCTCCCCTCGCCGGTCGTGTGGATCCTCGCCGTGCTGGCAAGTTTGGCGGTGTGCCTGATAGGGGCGCTTGTCTGGTTTCGCTGGTTCTAGGCCGGCGAGGCGCGGTATTGACAGGTGAACAGATGTTCGGTATGGTGCTGACGTGACTAAGCAGGACCAGCAGCGAGCGGAGCGAATCCTCGCTTTCATCAGGGAGCGCATCTCGGAGCGGGGATACCCGCCGACGGTGCGCGAGATCGCCGAGGCCGTCGGGCTCGCCTCGACGTCGGCGGTCCATCACCACCTCACCAAGCTCGAGAAGGAAGGCCGTCTCACAAAGGACGCCACTCGCTCGCGGGCGCTCGCGATCCCCGGTGCGTTCGGCGGCCGCGTCGTCTCCGCGCCGATCGTCGGAGAGATCGCCGCCGGCGAGCCGATCTACGCGCTTGAGGACAAGAGCGAGACGATGTCCATCCCCGGCGAGCTCGCCGGGCGCGGCCGCGACACATTCGTGCTGCGCGTCCGCGGGAAATCGATGATCGACGACCACATCGACGACGGCGACTTCGTCGTCGTGCAACAGCAGAGCACCGCGCGGGACGGCGACATCATCGTCGCGCTGCTCGAAGACAACCGCGCGACGCTGAAGCGCTTCTTCAAGGAGAAGGACCGCGTGCGGCTCCAGCCGGCCAACGGCACGATGCAGCCGATCTACACACGCGACATCCAGATCCAAGGCAAAGTCATCGGTGTGATCCGCCGGCTGGCCTAACCTCCCGGCGATGCCCGCACAGGCCGACCTTCCCGTCCTCACCCTGCGCGAACTGAACCGCGCGCTTCTCGCGCGACAGATGCTGCTCACGCGGCAGCGCATCGGGGCGGTCGAGGCGATCGAACGTCTCGCGTGCCTGCAGGGCCAGTGGGCTCCGTCGCCGTACGTCGCGCTCTGGTCGCGTCTAACAGGATTCAAGCGCGACGATCTCACCGGCCCGATCGACAAGGGTCTTGTGATCAAGGCGACGCTCATGCGCGCGACGCTGCACCTCGTCAGCGCGAAGGAGTACGCCGCCTACGCCCTCGCGACACTCGATGGCCGGTTCGCCGCCTGGCGGCCACCAGGCGGACCGGATCTCGCCGCGCTCAAGGACATCCACGACAAGGTGTTCAAGTTCGCGGCGAAGCCGCGGACACGCGAGGAGATCCGCGAATTCATCTCGCGCGACGCGCCCAAGGACGAACGGCTCCGCAACTGGTATCTCTTCGCGGCGGTCACCGCCAGCGGGATCATCTGGGAGAAGAGCGGAGCGCGCTGGGAGCATCGGCAGCTCGCGCGCTTCGTTGCGCCGCCGGCGCGGCTCCGCAAGGCGCCGAAGCCCGACGCGGCATTCGATCTCGTCGCGCGCAGGTATCTCGGGGCGTTCGGACCCTCGACGGTCGGTGACCTGGCGAATTGGACCGGTTGCCGGGTCCCGCCGCTCCGCGCGGCGCTCGGACGCATCACGGACATCCGCCGCTTCCGCGATGAGCGCGGACGCGAGCTCTTCGACCTTGCGAAAGCACCGCGCCCGCCGGCAGACACCGTCGCGCCGGCGCGATTCCTCGCACGCTTCGATGCCGCGATCCTCGGGCACGACGCCGCGGAGCGGACGCGCATCCTGCCCGCGGAGTACAAGAAGCAGGTGATCTTCTCCGCGGAGGTCTGGACGACGTTCCTCGTCGACGGCTTCGTCGCCGGTCGATGGAAGATCACGGGCACTCCGAAGCAGGCCGTCCTCGAGCTGCTGCCATTCAAGCGGATCGCGAAGAGCGACAGGGCGGCGCTCGTCGACGAGGGTGAGCGGCTGGTGCGCTTCTACTACCCGGAGTCGAAGACGCATGGCGTGAGAGCGTGAGCGCGCGCGCCGCGGCCGAAGCGCCCGTCCTCACGCTGCGCGAGCTGAACCGCGCGGCGCTCGCACGCCAGATGCTTCTGAAGCGCGAGTCGGTCCCGGTCGTCACGGCGGTCGAGCGCCTCGCGGCGCTCCAAGCGCAGTGGGCACCCTCGCCGTACATCGCGCTCTGGTCGCGCCTCAAGGACTTCGATCGCGCGAGCCTGTGGAACGCGATCGAGAAGAAGCGCACTGTGATCCGCGCGCGGCTCATGCGGGGCACGCTGCATCTCGTCAGCGCACGCGACTTCTACGCCTACGCGGTCGCGACGCAGGACCTCCAACGCGGCGCGTGGAACCGAGTACAGGTCGGTCAGGGCGTCGATCCGGAGGCGGTCGCGAAGCTCGCGGTCGCCTTCGCGCGAGAACCGCGACCGAAAGAGCACGTCGTCGCGCATCTCACCGAACAGCTCGGCTCGTTCGGCGGTCCATACAAATGGCTCATCTGGCGGTTCGTCAGCGCCCACGCGGATCTGGTGTCTGCTCCGCCCGGCGGGCACTGGGCATACGGCGGCACGGACGCGCCCTATGTCGCGGCGCGCCACTGGATCGCCCGCGGGTCCCGACCCTCCGAAGAGGTTGCGATCCGGCGCCTTATCACGAGGTATCTCGGTGCCTTCGGTCCCGCCAGCCTCGCGGACATCGCGCAGTTCGCGGGGCAGGTACCGCCGCGCATCCGTCCGGTCCTCGAGCAGCTCGCGCCGTCACTACGCCGGTTCGTCGACGAGCAGGGTCGAGCGCTGTTCGACCTGCCGCGTGCGCCGCGACCCGACGCGGACACGAAAGCGCCGGTCCGGTTCCTCCCGCGCTACGACGAGCTGCTCATCGGCTACAAACATCGCGACCGCGTGATCGCCGCCAAGCATCGCGCCGCCGTCTACACCAAGAACGCGATCATCGAGGCAGTCTTCCTCATCGATGGCATGGCCGCCGGTACCTGGGCGCTGGTGACGACGAAGACCGACGCCATCCTGAACATCCGTCCCTTTGGCACGCTCCCGAGGGCGTTCCGCGCCACGGCGATCGAGGAAGGTGAGGCGCTCGCGCGTTTCATCGGGCTCGACGCGAGGACTCACGGCGCCAGGATCGTCGGATGAGCGTGGACGTCACGGAGCGCCGCGCGATCCTCCACTGCGATCTCGATGCGTTCTACGCCTCGGTCGAACAACGCGATCATCCCGAGTACCGGGGCAAGCCGGTGATCGTGGGAGGCGGACCGGGCGACCGTGGTGTCGTCGCCGCCGCGTCCTATGAAGCTCGCGCTTTCGGCGTCCACTCGGCGATGCCGCTGCAGACCGCCGGTCGGCTGTGCCCCGATGCCATCTTCGTTCCAGGCGACGGCCAGAAATACGAAGAGGCGTCCGATGCCGTCATGGCCCTTTTCGCCGAGCGAACGCCGCTCGTCGAGCCGATCTCGCTCGACGAGGCGTTCCTCGATGTCACCGCGACCGAGCATCTGTTCGGTGGCCCGGAGAACATCGCGCGCGAGCTCAAGCGAGACGTGCGAGAACAGCTCGGTCTCGTGCTGTCCGTGGGCGTGGCGACGAACAAGCTCTGCGCGAAGATCGGGTCGGACCTGCGCAAGCCCGACGGCCTCGTCATCGTGCCGGCGGGTGGAGAGGAAGCGTTCCTCGCGCCGCTGGAGCTGGGCCGGCTCTGGGGCGTCGGGCCAAAAACGCGCGAGGTGCTCGAGGCCTGGGGCCTTCGGACGATCGCCGACCTCGCCGCGATGGACGTGAGCGTTCTCGAGACACGCCTCGGTGAGCACGGCCGCCACATCTGGGAGCGCGCCCATGGCATCGACGAGGGCGTGGTCATCGGCGACGGCAGGACTCCGAAGTCGGTCGGACATTCGCACACGTTCGATCGCAACACGCTCGACAGCGCGACGATCGAGTCCATGCTCCTCAACCTGTCCGAGGGCGTCGGCCGTCGTTTGCGGGCCTACCAGCTTCGCGGCCGCACCATCACGCTGCATCTGCGCGTCGCGCCCTTCGAGACACGGACGCGCCAGCGCACGTTCGCCGAGCCGACGGACGACGATCTCAAGATCTTCGGCACCGCCCGTCAATTGCTACGCGACGCGCTTGCCGAAGACCGTCAGAGCGGTCGGACCAGTCCGGTGCGTCTGGTCGGCGTCACGGCGTCGGGCATCGAGGTGGGCCGGCAGCTCGGACTCTTCGACCACGTGCGCACGACGCGGCTCAACGCGGCGCTCGATGCGGTGCGGGAGAGGTTCGGCGACAAATCGCTCGACCGCGCGAGCGCGCGCCTCCGCGAGCGTCGTCGCTTCTCCGACCGGAGGACGAAGAAAACGACATGAGATGTCGACGGCATGTGGATAACGTGCTGCGAACCTGTGGATGAACCTGTGGACAAGAAGGTGGATGAAAACCCTTGTTGCTTCGTTAGTGGCTGCGGATGATGCGCAGGTCGCGCGAGGGGGAGGAACGGGGTGTCTGACGACAAGATCGCCCAAGTGGCGATCGATTTCATCGCCTTCTGCTTCGAGCGAAAGGGAGCCGACTGGCCGGTCCTGTATGACGAGATGTGTTTTGTGGCCGGCAAGCGTCTCTATCGGGGGCTCGGATACGAAGAGCTGAAGGAAGCGGGACTTGATTTCACGCTCGCCGGGCTCGCAAGGACGAGCCGATTGACGAATGAGGTGACGAAGCGTCTTCGGCAGGGGACCCTAGCCGCGACCTAGCGACTGACGTAGGCCACACCGGCAGAGGCGGCGAGTGAAAGGAAGCGCACTCGCCGCCTCTTTTTTCGTCTCTGTCAGAATGGTGAGGCGCGAGGGGAGCACAAGACGCTTTCGCAGCGCATGGTCCCGTGGTGCAGCGGCCTAGCATACGTCCCTGTCAAGGACGAGATCGCCGGTTCGAATCCGGTCGGGACCGCAGTATCGATCTGACGATCCTTCGATAGCGTGCCCACTCGTACGCTTTCCCACCTGCCATGAGCCGATGAGTTTTGGCTCGCGGTGAAGTCTGTACGGCTGAATAGGTTCCATGAGCGAGAGCTTGTGAGAAGGAGATCGGTGTGGGCCGCGTGATCGCGACCGAGTTCATCTCTCTCGACGGCGTCGTCGAGGATCCGGGTGGGGCGGAGAAGGGAAAGACCAGCTTTCCGCACGGCGGATGGACCTTCGACTTCGACCGCGGCAAGGAAGGTGACGAGTTCAAGCTCGAGGAGCTTCGAGCTGCCGACGCTCAGCTCCTCGGCCGCGTTACCTACGAGGGATTCGCCAGGGCCTGGCCCGGTTTGCGAACGAAGGCCGGCGAATTCGGCGAGAAGATGAACGCGATGCCCAAGTACGTCGTCTCGACGACCCTCACGGACGCGGACGCGACGTGGGAGAACACGAAGGTGATCCGCGGCGACGTCCGCGGTGCGGTCGAGCGTTTGAAGCGCGATATCAGCGGGGACATCCTCATCGCCGGGAGCGCGAAGCTGGTGCAGGGCCTCACCGAGTACGGCCTCATCGATCAGTACCGGCTGATGACGTTCCCAGTCGTGCTCGGCACCGGAAAGCGGCTGTTCGAAGGCGGCGTTCCGAAGACGAAGCTGCGCGTGGTCGACAACAAGCCGGTCGGGAAGGACGGGGTCGTCATCCTGACGTACGAACCGGTCCACGGATAGCCGTCGTTCGGGAGATTCGAGGGCCTGACCGTCTAGGCTTTCAACGACCAGCACCGACACGCCGAGTTGACCGGCTCGACGTCGTTGCATATGGTTAGCCACATGACTAAGTATGTGTCGCTCGACCAGACGTTCGGCGCGCTCGCCGACCCGACCCGCCGCAGCATCCTGCAGCTCGTCTCCACGGGCCCGACGTCGATAAGCGAGCTCGCACGACCCTTCGGGATCGCTCTTCCCACGGTCTTAGAACACGTGCGGATCCTCGAGGAGACGCGACTACTCACGACGGAGAAGGTGGGCAGGGTCCGGGAGTGCACGCTCGGCCCAGAACGCCTCGACGAAGCCTGGAAATGGATCGAGACGTTCCGCATGTGGGAACGACGTCTTGACCGGCTCGACCGCTACATCTCTACGCGCAAGGGGCCACGCGCATGAGCCCTGACATCCGGCTCGAGCGGTGGTTCGACGCGCCCCCCGACGTCGTGTTCGACGCGTACACGGATCCCGATGCGCAGCGCGCGCTCAGGGCCGGGGGGCCCGACACGATCGTGGAGTCGAATTGCGATCTCCGTGTCGGAGGCGAGTGGATCATCCGGTTTGGCCCGTCCTCGGCACCCTACGTGGAGCGGAACGTCTTCCACGCCGTGGAGAGGCCACACCGCCTCGTCTACGCGTCGACCACCGAGTGGCCGGATGGATCGCACGTCGAATCGCTGATGGAGATCAGCCTGCAATGGCTGAATGGCCGGACGCTCCTCACGCTCACGCAACGAGGGATCCCCTCCGGAGACCTCGAACGAGGGTTTACCGAAGGCTGGAACGAGTTCCTGGACGGGCTCGCCGCCAGGATCCAAACACGGCGCGCGACCTGAGCGCGCGGCCGACGCGATGAGGAGATCGTCATGAGCAAGGTCACGTCATACGTCTCGATGTCGCTGGACGGCTTCATCACTGATCCGACTGCAAGCGTCGGAACCCCGCTCGAGGGAAACGACCCCGGTCGCCTTTCCGATTGGCAGTTCGACGCTAGGACGGAGACCGACGCCGCGATCGTTGACGAGATGTTCAAGTCGACCGGGGCGGTGCTGATGGGGAAGCGGATGTTCGATGCCGGGTTCGAGCCGTGGGGCGATCCTCCGCCGTACCACATGCCGGTGTTCATCGTGACTCACGAAAAGCGAGCGCCCCTGCCCATGCAGGGGGGCACGACCTACAACTTCGTGACGGGTGGGATCGAGGCCGCACTCGAGCTGGCCCGCGCGGCCGCCGGGGACAAGAACGTCGGGGTCTGGGGCGGAGCGAACATCATGAGGCAGTACCTGAAGGCTCACTTGCTGGACGAGATGCACATCCACCTGGTCCCGATACTCCTCGGCGGCGGCATCCGGCTCTTCGAGGGTCTCGATCCCAAGGGGATCGAACTGCGGAGGCTCAGCTCGATCGAGACACCCGGCGCCACACACCTCCGATTCGAAGTGGTGAAGCGACGCATGTAAGGGCTGTCACGTCCGGACTCATTGGTAGCGGACGCCGCTCAACTCGATCCACCCTCCCTCGTGCGTGTGCGCAGGATCGTGGTGAGTGAAGTGGATCAGCCCGCCTTGGTCATTCCACACGTACTCACCGTGAACGAGCACGTCGTTACCTGGATGAACTGGGGCGCGCTGTCCGATGGTGACGTTGTTGTCCACGAGCACCGTCTGGGTCGAACCAGCGAGTCGAATGATGAAACGCTGGTGCACACCGGATGGACCGCCGTCGTCCGTGAGAACGCTCGTCACCACCCCGTGGGCGGTGACCTCGACGATCGACCGTTTTTCGGCGTAGTCGCGCTCGATGGCGGCGTTGTCGGAGGTTGCCGCAGGCACGCACGCGGGCGCCAGAAGCAGAACGAGCAGGATCGCCCTCATCGAGCCGTACAGTCTGGCGGTTCCTCTCTACCATCGGACCATGACCGGTCTCGAGGTGGCGCGTGGATTCATCAACGCCGTGAGTCAGCGTGACGCCGACGCCGCGGCCGAACTCTGCACGGAGGCGGTCGCAGTGCTTCTCCCGGGTGCGGACGAGCCACTCCGCGGGCGGGAAGGCGTGCGGCAGATGATCCGCATGGCCCCGCAGTTCCTTCAGAGCATGCGCGACGAGGAAGAGCGCGATGGCGAGGTGCGTATCACCACGTTGACGCGCGCCCCGGGCGTGTTCGCGAACTACACGACGTGGCTCTTTGTCATGGACGGCGGAAAGATCGACCGCCTGTCGTTCGAGCTCCGCGGCGCGAACTGACGCGCCAGAGCGCTAGTTACATTCGCGGCTCTCCGCCAGCTCCGCGTCTCTTTCGACGTCGCTCATCGACCGCACCGGGTAGATGGAGTGCTGTGAGCCCGCGTCCCGTTTCGCCGTCGCGACGACGCGACCAATGAATGTGCCGACGACATCGGCCATCTCGATGTCATCGAGCGCATAGGGCACCTGCGCGCGCGCGAGCACCAGGATCCCGAGCGGCCGCGGGTCGGCACGCAATGGAACGACGAGGACCTCGCGCGTGTTCGCCGGCATCCAAGCCGCGTCCACGCCCATGCGCACCAGCCGGCGCTCGCGAAGCGCTCCGGAGATCGCGCTGTGATCGTTTTCCCAGAGGATCGGCGCCTCAAGCGGATCGAGCGGATACGAGGCGTGGCGATGGAGCGACCGATCAGCACCACGTAGCCATACCTGCGCGGCGTCATGATCCAGCGCGCTCGCGAGCACCATCGCGATGCTTTGGAGCGTCTCGTCGAGACCCTCGGTGAACAGCGCGTGCCGTGCGATCTCGTAGAGCGCGAGCGCCTGCCGGCGCTCGGTCGCCTCACGTTTCGCATCGATGGACCGCGCAAGCTCGAGTGACACGATCTCGGCGATGCCTACAGCGGTATACGTATCCACCGCCGCGAACGCGCGGCCCACCCGAAAAGCGACCAACGCTCCTGATATCGCGTTGTTCCTGGCGAGCGGCGTTGCGAGGACAGCGCCTGCGACGCGCCCATCGGCCAGCGGAACGGCGGCACGAAACTGGACCGTCACACCAGCGTTCGCAACATCCTCGACCGCGCCTCGGATCATCGGCTCCGTGGTCGGGTCTGCAACGAGGTTGTACCCGGCGGGCGGGCTGGTGCTTCCCGGGGTGACGAAAGTGAGGCCGTCGTACTGTGCGAGGGTCGCGAGAGCAGCGAGTCGCACGTCCCACGCTTCGGCGTGGCTCGTCACGCGACGCGCCGAAAGGGCGGGCGCGCCGAGCAGCTGGGTGATCGATGACGACGTGGCCGACTCCTGCCGGACGATGCGCTCGCCCGCGTCGCGAAAAGACTTCGTCGTTCTTGGATCCCGCAACACCACCTCCTCCGCGCACCCAAACGCCACCGGCTCTCTTCGCGGCGGCTGGGGGAACTCAGCATACGAATTTCGCGAGAACACCGCGCGAACTTCGCGTGAACTAACTGGGCGACTCCTGGATCCGTCGAACCGGCGACGCCACCAGCCCGACCGATGCGAACGCGATCGCATAGAAGCCCGCCACGACGAAGGCGCCTGCCGGGCCAACTGACCCCACCAGGGCGGCCGCAGCGATGGGCGCCAGCGGATTGATCAAGGAGTTTCCGAGCAGGTCGATGCTCGCGACGCGCCCGAGCATCTGCTCGGGTACGTGCCGCTGCAGCAACGCTTCCCAGATGACCGTCGAAGACGCGAGCCCGACGCCGGTAAGAGCCATGAAGGCGGCGACGACCGGAAGGATCGGCACCAGGCCGATCGCAAGGATCGAGATCGCCGCTGCTGCTTCGAATACGAACATCCATATTCCGGGACGCTGGACGGCAAGCTGGGCGACCACAACACTCGCCACGATCGTTCCGATTCCATAGGCGCTCATCAGAAGACCAAATGTCTCCGCATTCCCGTTCATGACGTCGCGCACGAGAAGCGGCGTCATCACGCCCGACTGACCCGCGTAGGCAACGTTCACCAACATGAAGTACAGGCTCGTCGTCCAGAGCCAACGGACCGAGAAGACGTAACCGAAGCCCGCGCTGACATCGCGCAGGAGCGACGTGGACGCGGCCACGATGCGACGCGCCGGGCTCGCGAGCAGCAGCGTCGCGAAGCTGAAGAAGAACGTGATGGCGTTGATTCCGAACGCGAGTGCTGGTCCTCCGACGGCGACGGCGAGCCCACCCACGGTCGGTCCGGCGATGCGAGCCAGACTTCGGCCGAGGAGTCGCGCCGCATTACCAGCGCGGAGCACGTCGCCCGGCACCAGGTCGGCGATGATCGCGGTGTACGCCGGCCGGAGGAAAGCGTCCGCGGCGCCAAGCACGGCCGCTGCCATATACACGTGTTCGATGCGCAGCTGGTTGGTCGCCGACAGGAACGCCACGACCGCCACGACGCAGCCGCCGACCAGGTCACTCGCGATGATGAGCGTTCGACGTGGGACGCGATCGGCGATCGCGCCGCCGACCAGCAAGAACGCGATACTCGCCGCTGTGCCGATGGCCACCGCGATCCCCAGCTGTACTGGGGTCGCCCCCAGGGCGAGCAGTTGGAATGGCATCGCGACGCTTTGAACGTTGCCGCCGAAGCTCGAGACCGTCTGTCCGGTCCAGAGCAGTCGGAAATCGCGATGCCGAAGCGGGATGAGGAGGCGTGGCCACCGGCCGTCCATGCGCGAGACGGCACGCTAACAGCGATAGCGTCAGGCGATATGGGCGTTGAGCTTTGCGTACTCGGTGCGCAGCCGAGTCGTGAGCACGCGGTAGTCGGTGGGCTCGACGACCTGAAGCGCTTCGTCGAACAGTCGCTTCGCTCGGTGCTCGTGGCCCGCTGACATCTCGATCCGAGCAAGCGCGGCCGTTGCGAGCGCGCGCGCGCGTGTGTCCGCGACCGGAGCGGCAGAACGTGCGGCCTCAGCGGTCTGACGAGCCAGGTCGCCCTCATCGAGCGCGAGGTAGATCTCGGAGAGAAGCGCCCTCACACGCGCGATACGTCCCCGCATCGCGGGCATGGTCACTGGATCGAGCCTCGCCGAACATGCTTCGAGCACGGCGCGCGCAGAGACGAGGTCACCCGCTGCGCGGTGCGCCTCCGCCAGTGTTCGGGCGCCCTCAGCGAGCGCCCATGGACCTCCGAGCTCTTGCCCGAGCTCGAACGCAGAGGTGGCGACCCGCAGCGCTCGTTCGATCTCGTCCGACGCAAGCGCCGACCTGGCGACGGCAAGCGACGCCTTGAACCGTTGGAGCCGCGTGCCACGATCGTTGGCCAAGGCCGACGCGTCCGCCGCGTACGCGGCCGCGGCTCGCGTGTCGCCCATCTCCAGAGTGCTCGCGCTCATGTCGGCGAGCGTATCCACGAGCCAGCGATCGCTGCCAGTGCGAACCATGCGATCCCGTGCTTCGGTCAGGATGTCGATCTGCTCGGCGAGCGCCCCGGTCGCCTCAAGAGGTTGGCCGGAGCCCCACAGTGCGTAGACGATGAGCTCGTCGTCGCGCAGGGCTCGCGCAGCATCGACCGCCTCGGCGAAGAGTGCGCGCGCGACATCGACGTCGCCGACGAGTGCCACCTGCGCACGCCATACGAGCATCCTGATGAGGTGCTCGCTGGGCCCCTCCGCGCGAGCGAGCTCGATGGCGTGATCGAGCAGGGCGTGAGCCTCCGGACTCGGCTCGAGTCGCAGTCGGGCGATGGCGGCGTACGCGAGCGGTCTCGTCCGGGCAGCCGCACCGATCGACGCCGCGTCCGCGATCTCCAGGGCGCGCTCGCACAGGGTCAGAGAGGCACGGGCATCTGCGCGATCGCGCGCGGCCGCCGCGGACGCGACGAGTGCCTCGAAGGCTCTCCGCCCGAGCTCGGTGGTGTCTGCGACCTGCATCTCCCTCGCGAGCCGGAAGGCCTCTTCGGCGTGGTAGGCCACGATCTCCACGTATTCACGACCGCGCTCGCCAGCCACCGCGGTGAACCAGCTTGCATAGTGGTCGTGAAGACGGGAGCGTTCGGCCTTCGCGGTCGAGCCGTACGCCACGTCGCGGATGAGAGCGTGCCTGAAGCGGTACGTCGAAGCTCCAGAAGGACCCAGGTCCTCCCGCTGGCCGATGAGATCACGACGGATCGCCTCGGCGACATCGCGCGGCAGTAGCGCTGGGTCCTCGTCCCAGGGCAGGGCGTCGAGCCAAAAATCGCGCCCGAGCACGCTCGCGCGCTGAAGCAGGCGTTTCACCCGCGGATCGGCGCGGTCGAGCCGCGATGCGATAACGCCATGAAGCGTCGGAGGCACGGCCTGGGGATCGCCATGGTCGATCACAACCTGGGCGAGCTCCTCGACGTAGAGTGGATTTCCCTCCGCGCGCAGTGCGACCGCCGCGAGCACGTCTCCCTCGACCGTGCGCTCCCGGAGAAGCTCACCGGCGAGCTGCGTCGTCTCCACCCGCGTGAGGGGCTCGAGCTCGATGCGAACATCAGGCGGAGCGCTCGCCCACGTCGAGTAACGATCGAGGAACTCCGGACGGGCGAGAGCGAGGATGAGCGCCGGGACGCGTATCTGCGCCGTGAGCTCATCGAGGATCTCCAGCAGTGCCGGCTCGCCCCAGTGAAGGTCTTCGAGCACGAGCGTGGTGACACCGGACCGGCCGCGCCCTTCGAGGTACCGGGCGAGGGTGGACGCGAGCTCGCTGTGCACTTTCTCCGGAGCCAGATCGGACATACCCGGCTCCGCGACCGCGAGCGCCATGAGCCAGCTCAGTAGCGATCTGCCCTCTCCCGTTGCGCGAATGGCCCCGACCGAGCTCTCGAGCTTTTCGCGAGCGGCCTGCGATGAGTCCGTCGAAGTGATGCCCGCAACTGCGCGAACGATCTCGCGCAGCGGCGAGAGCGTGATGCCTTGGCCGTACGGCGGGCAGTGGCCTCGAAAAACGCCGGCAGATGGGAGGTGCTGTATGAACTCGTCCGTCAACCGCGACTTCCCAATGCCGGCCACGCCGAGGATCAGGACTCGACGCGCACCACCGGTCGATCCGAGCTCCGCGTAAACCTCCTTCAAGTCGTTCAGCTCGGACTCTCGACCAATGAACGACGCGCGCCCCGAGCCGATGCGACCCGACGGCGGCTGGACAACCGCCTCCACGACCGCGGCCTCGATCTGGCCGACACCTTTTCCCGCGATCGTTCTCGCTGGTCCATAGCGGAACCGACCCACGGTGAGTCGACGGGTCAGGTCTCCGACCAGGATCTCTCCGCGAGCGGCCGCCTGCTCCAGGCGTGCAGCGACAATGACCGGCAGGCCGGTCACGAGCGATTCGGCGTGCTCGTCGTCGCCGGACACGACCTCGCCGCTGTTGATGCCGATGCGAAGCTCGAGAGCCGGACGTCGATGCATCGCCGCGATCGTCTCTCGCATCGCAAGCGCCGCACGAATGGCCCGCTCGGGATCATCGTCATGTGCGACCGGCACGCCGAACACGGCCATGACGGCGTCACCGATGAACTTCTCGACCGTCCCGCCGTGGGCGGTGAGAACACGACGCATTCCGGAGAACGCCTCGCTCAGCGTTCCCCGAAGCACCTCCGGCTCGACCGCGCTAGCTGCTCCGCTCGAATCGACGATGTCAGCGAAGAGCACCGTTGCGAGCTTCCGCTCTTGCGGCACGCGAGTAGAGTACGCGCGGTCCAAAGCACCAAAAGCAAGGGGGAGTGGCATGCCAGGCGATGCCTTTGGGTTTTCATGCAGCGTTGAGCTCATCGTGCAGTCGGGACCGTTCGACCCGAAGACGGCGACCAATCCACGCGAGCTTGCCGATGCGATCGAGGCGGAGCTGGGAAAGCTGCGATTCGCGACACGGAGCGGCGCCAAGCACACAGTCGCCGAAGTGAACGTGTATCGCGTCGCTCCGACCTATTCCTCGCTCAGGAAGCAGTTCGGACTGTCGACGCCGTGGGCAGGTAAGCCACATGGGAGAGCTCGCAAGAAGCGATAACGGCTGGCGATCGCTCAGGCTAAGACGAACAGAAGCGCCGTAATCGCCACGAACAGCATGCCAACGACGTCGAAGCCGATGCCCAGCTCCGATCTCCGAGCGCTCGTTGCGTTCGCTGTACTCATGGTCGCTAAGACGCCGGGACTTGTTGCGGCGGCGCTAGCGGAAGTGGCCGCGGAGATCGCAGCCCCGACGAAGCAAAGCAGCGCGATCAGGAGCGTGAACTTGGCACCAGAGTGCGTCGCCAATCCTGGACTGATGAGTGTGGCGAGTGATTGAAGCAGTACGGCGACCGTCACGGTATTGGCTCCGGCAAGCAAGGTCCCGCGCTGCGCGAGCGAGCGCGCCCGATCCAGCTCTTGCGCGACCTGCGCACGGTCGTCCGCCATTTCGGCCGCGACTCTACCGGACGGCTGCCTCCTCGAGCACATCGACCTCGCCGGGTGCCATCCGAATGATGCGCGACTCGGGCTGCGCGATGGGCTGGATGCGCAGCGCTCGCGCTCGATCGAAGCTCGCTATCCAGTTCCAGACCGTTTTCCCAGGGGTCATGAGCACGTCGATCACGCGTTGGAGCACGATCGCGGCGCCGTCGGTGAGACGAGCGATGAGACGCACCGCGTAGACCACGGCTTCCGCAAGGAACCAACCGACGCTCCACAGCGCGAGACCGGCGACCCCGAGCACGAGGACCGTCCCAACGGCGATGACGCTCACTCCGAAATAGGCGATCGCGGCGAGGCCGAGGAACCCGATCACGGCACCGAGCGCGATGACACCAACGATGCGCAGCAGGCCACCGAGCAAGACCGCGGCCGGTGGAAGCGCGCGGCTGACGGCTCGCAGGACAAGGGCGACGAGCAGCATCGCGAGGGCGAGCGCGCCGACCACGAGGATCCACGCGAGCCACGGCATCGCGATCGCACCCCACGCGATGAGGGCCGTGGCGAGGAGCATGAGCGGGACCGGCGCGGTCAGCGCGATACCGAGCAGCTTGTCCGCGACATCAGGAGACATGAAGGAGGGCACGATCACGGACGCGCGCCAGAGGGCGAGGAACAGCGCGAGGAGCAGGAACGAGACGGCGAGAGCAGCGGCGACGCGCGTGAGCCAGACCCGCGGTCGCTCCTCGAGGTCGTCCCACGGGCCCAGGTGTGTCATGCCGAGGAGATCGAAGAAGACAAGTCCGAGGACCAGCGCTCCGACGAAGGACGCGATCGAGTAGGCCAGCGTGACCTCTCTGAACCAATCCGGGAGGAACGCGACCGGAGCGCCGATCGCCTTCTCGTGGCTCGCGATGGACAGCGCGGCGTCCGCGTAGAGGAAGAGGCAAAGGCCGCCGAAGAAGAGGAATCCGCCGATGACGCGCCACCCCGCCCAGCGGCCTGACCGTCCGCGTAGCGCGGCCGCCGCGGAGCGCGACTGCGTCGCGAGACGGTCGCTCCCGTTCTCGGCGTGGGTCGCGGCCTGATCCACGAGCGGACTGACGAGGCCGACGATCGCGTCAGTGATCGACGCGACCGGCCAGCGCGGCGCGTTCGTCGCCGTCCGGAACAGTCCCAGGATCGCGCCGCCGAGGGCGCGCGCCGGGCGGTCCAGCACCGGCCCGAAGTAGCCGCGCAGGTTCCGGAGGAAACGGTTCGGCGCGGAGGGCGCGACACGTCGAAGCGCGGGCTCGACGTCCGAGCGCGTGAACTGCGCAGGCACGCGCAGCACGACGGCGAGGGCGCCGATGAGATTCCGGGCGGGATTGCCGAGAAGCGTCACGAGGACCAGCGCGAGCAGCACCAGCTGCCAGCGGTCGAGGATCGGCTGCAACAGATCGAGCATGTCCGTCAGCGTCATCGCGCACTTCCCTTCAACTGCTCCGCGAGCTTGTCCGCCGTCGTCGCGGCCCACGCGAGGAAGACAGGAGCGCGAGCGCCGAGCGTCTTGAACGTGGCCTCCCAGTCCTTCTGTCCCTTGCCCTGGTCGCTCGCGTCATCGCGGTGGTACAGCGCGACCACGACATCGCTTTGCGCGAGATCCGGACGGACCGGGTTGCCGATCGTGTCTGTCATGTCCGAGAAGAGAAGGAGCTTGTGTGACCCGGGATTCGCTTTGAAGACGCCGGACGCCACCGCGAGGCTGCCGTAGATGTCGGTCCCGACGGGATCCTGGGCGGGCGCGGCGCCACGGATCGCGACGGTCGTGGCGTTGATGAAGGACGTGACGTTCCGCTGGTCCTCCAGCGTCGCACGCTGCTGCAGCTCCGTGACCTTCGCCCGCCAGACCTTCGCGGCCTCGTTGAAGGTCTTCACGTTGGCCGCGTACTCGTTGCACTCGAGCTTGTTCACGGGGAGCTTGGGCGCCGCCGGTGCGGCCGGCAGCTCGGGAGTCGGCGCTCGGTTCACCTGGCTGAACGGCAGAAAGATCTCGCTCGTGTCATTCGAGTTGTGACTGATCCACGCTCCCACCAGCGCGTCACCCGGGCGCAGGTCGAGCTTCGGCAGCGCCGCCGCGACGGTCTCGAGCGCGGTGCGCGGAAGCTGCGGCCAAGGATAGGAGGGCGACCGCTTCGAATCACCGGTGTACGCGCGGTCGATGAGGACGGCATACGTAACAGGCGTGCTCGTCTTTGCTTCGACCGTTACCGACTCGAGGGCAGCGGGCGGGCACAAGGTCGCGTTCGCACCGGAACCGCCGACCAGGCCGCATGCGGCGAACACGAGCGCCGTCGCGAGCGCCAGCACCGGACCGCGGCGCGCAGAGTTCGTCATACGACTAATACCGAGTATGCGGTCCGGGGATTGCATTCTTAGCCACTTCTTAGAGAACCCGGCGGGCAACCAAGCATCCACGCCGATGGTGGGCTGCGATCAGAACGGCGTCGTGTGGACCAGCGTGCTCTTGAGGCCGAGGGTCGTTCGCAGGAAGCGGTCGCCCTTGAGATCTACGTCGGCGGAAGTGCCGCGCACAAGCACGGAGATGGGTCGACCACCCGGGCTCTCGTTGAATTGGATCGAGACGAAGCGACCGATGTCCACGCCGTAGTCCTCGATGATCTGCTTGCGGATCTCGGCGCCACTGAAGTGCTGCGACCACAGGGTGTGCGGCATCCCACCGCGCTTGTCGTACGCGGCGGCCTCGGCCGGGTCCTCAGTGACCTGCAGATACGGCCAACCCTGAGTGCACTGCCACGTGCCGTTGACCTTCTGCGCGTCGAGGACGCAGCCGACGTTCTCGCTGATGCCGCCGCTCGCCGATGAGTACAGGGCGCGGATCGGCCTTCCGTCGTAGGTGAGGATGAGCGACGCGGTCGCGGCCACCGCGGCGCTGGTCCGCGCGCTCTCGAAGCCGTCGCCTCCGTAGCACTGATCGGCGGTGTCGTCACGGACGTCCCAGGTCCGATCGCCTGCGGTCGACTGCCGCCATGCGGCATACGTGCGTGCGGCGATCGCCTGCGCGCGCAGCGCCTCGAACTCCCAGTGCGACGGCATCTCGCCCGGCAGCGCGCCACGCATGTAGTCGTCGGACGAAACGAAGTTCACGACGCGCAGGTTGCCTTGTTCGCGCAGGCCGACCTGGAGATTGCCGCGGTACCCGAGGCCCTTCTGGTCGATGTAGATCGGATCCCAGAACTGCCTCGGCATGAGCATCAGCGTGTCGGGGGCGGAGAAGACGATCTCGCGCGACCACTCGTCGCGTACGACGAGCGAACCGCCGTCGTGCCAGAAGCGCAGCGGCTGGTTCGGTGCTGTCTCGATGTAGACGAGGCTCGGATCCGCGTTGTTCACGAGTCGCATGCCGCCCTCGGACTGCATGCGCGCGACGTTCGCGATCGTCCGGCCCACGCAACCTGTGGAGGGAGCGGAGAGCAGCACGCGGAACGGCTGTGTGATCGGCTGCGTGGAGAGGCGCGTTCCGGGGAAGTACTTCGCGACGATCTGTTCGCCGGTGAGACGCGGCCCCACCGCTCCCTCAGCCCACCCCTGCGCGCCCCACTGCGAGAGCCCGATGCCATGGCCCCATCCCTTGCCGTAGAACGTGACGCCGTCCCACACCGCGATGACCTCGCGCTTCGCCGGGACCGCGTGGCTCGAGAACCAGCCGATGCCTCCGTCCTGGACCATGTCCCACACGAGCACGTAGTCGCCGTCGTGATCCGGCGCGCGCACATCGACGCTGAACGAAGCGTCCCCACCCGGCGCGACATCGCGCGCGAGCGGAAGGCGCGCGCCGTCCCACACGACAGCGTTGCCGTTCCCATCGAGCCAGTGATAGCCGAGGCGCACCGGGGTGGCCCCACCGGCGGACCAGCTCTTGAGGCCCGTGTTCGTCACGTGCACCGCGATGGGTACGACGCCACCGGGGACGATCGCGTCGGGCGCGGTCGTTGCTCCGTAATCGGCGTCGAGATCTGTCGTGACCTTCAGCGCGAATGACCCTGGCGCCGCGCCGCCCGAGGAGAACCAGCCGCGTCCGTCGCGCACCAGGTCGGGCTTGACCGTGTAGGTGCCGGTGAGCGAGGGCGCCGCAAGGACCATCGGGATGACGTCGGCTCCACCCGAGGGGAGGTCCGCCGTCAGCGCGGAGCGCAGACCATCCCACGCGACGACGCGCCCGGCGGAGTCGTAGAGGTGATACGAGAGCTTCACGGCCTCCTTGCCCGAGGCCGGCCAATCGACGACATCGCGATTGCGGAGTGCCACTGGGATCGTGACCGTCTCGCCAGGACGCGCAGGCCCGCTCGGGTAGCCGATGTACGAAACGGTGGAGCTCGCCTCGATCGCCGCCGATTGGTCGGCGCCTGCGCCGAGTGACTCGCCGCGCGCGACCACGGTCGCGCGGACCGCGGCCGTTTCGAACCCCGCACCTCCGCGCGCAGCTGCGGAGGGACCGTTATCGATGGGGACGAACGCGGCAATAACGAGCGCTCCGAAGGTGATCCAGGCGAACGACCTCTTCCCCACCTCCGCGAAGATTGCACGCGATAAGCGGTACAGCGCAATAGCCCGCGTGCACGACCGATACGAACAGCGGACGTCTGACTGTTAGACGACCAACCGTGCTCTCACGCATACGAAACCGGTCCGCGTGTCTGCTGCTGTTCTCAAAGCGGGCGAAAACCACGCGCGCCGTGCGAATCGTCGCTTTCGTTGATACGTGACCGCCACGTCGGCTCGCTCGCTTACGGGAGCCAGCGGAACGGGGACAGAGCCGCATCGCTCAACGTCGTTGACGATCCCGTAGGGCGCCCGCCCATGCGATCACGACGATCAGCGAGATCAACGGGATCACGATCGCGAGGACGATCGTGAACGCGTCTCGCACCGTGTCGGTGTACGCGTCGCCCGGTGGGTCTTGAACGAAGTAACCCCAAGCGAGCCACAACACGACCGCGATCCAGATGACGGTGTTGCGAACGAGATCGTCGAGCTCACCGTCTCGATGTCGTTGCATTGGCCGAGAGTACGCTCGGCCCGTGCGGACCCACTCCTAGAATTTCAAACGATGAGAGCGAAGCTTGCCCTCGCGGTCCTTTCACTCGTTCTGGGCGCATGGATGCCCGCCGAACCTCGTTCGGCCGCGCAGGTGCCCGACGACCAGGTCGGCGGATGGGACGCCGGGCTGAATTGCACCGGTCGGGTCGATCTCCCGCTCATCCAGAACGTGATCGAGGCGAAGTGGTCGCCCGACAGCAGGACACTCGCGGTCACGGCGGGCCAGCGCACTCCCTCGACCGCGTCTCCGGTCGGCTGGAAAGAGGACGAGCTCGTCTACACCGTCGACATCCGCACCGGCGCGCTGTCGCCGATCGGCTTCGGCATTCGACCCGAGTGGTCCGGCACGGGCAAGTACCTCTCGTACTGGCCGCGCGATCAGGACCTGCGCGTGATCCGCGCCGGAAAGGTCGAGGCGAAGCTCCTCATGTCGATCCCTGAGGTGCGCTGGGTCGGCGACAAGCTTCTTTACATCTACAAGCGCGACATCCGCGAGTGGGCGAACGGCGAGACACGCACGGTCGCGCGCTTCGACAAGGACTTCGAGCCCGCGTACCCCCTCGACGATGTCTACTTCAGCGCCGACGGCACCCGCTTCACGCTGACGCGCTATTCCTATAACGGGACGATCCAGCGCTTCATCGGAAAGACCGCGACCGCCGAGCTCGACGAGATCGACGCACCGGGTGCGACGTACACCGAGTGGTCGCCGACGGGCAGCACGCTCCTGGTCCGGTACCCGAACCGGCTCGAGCTCATCGGGCCGGATGGCGGGAAGGAGAGCACGGCGCTCAGCCGGTTCAGCGGTCCGATCGCGTCGTGGACGGCGGACGGCCGCTCGCTTCTCGTCGGCCGGTTGTCGTCGACGGTCCCGGCCGGCGACCGGTTCGAGAAGTTCACGGTGTGGGGCGCGCAGCAGGAGCGGGCGACCGCAACGCTCCCGAATCTCGTCGGCGCGCGCGTATTCAGTCCGAACGGCCGCTACTTCACCGGCGTGAGCCGCGAGCGGCTCGACACGACACGTCTCGAGCTCTACCGCTGCGGCACGTGGTCAGACGAGGACTGGAATCTGCGCGGCGATGCGGATGCGGAGTCGCGGCTCGGCCGCATCGAGAACGACGAGCTGCGGTTCCTGCGTCCGGTCGCGGGCGACGTCGCGCAGTTCCTCCAGTACTCGCACACCGGGATCGATGTCGCGGCGCCGGTCGGCGCGATCGTGGTCGCCTCTGACGGCGGGACCGTGACCAAGGTCGGATGGGAGAGCTTCGGCGGCAACGGCGTGTGCATCGCACACGGCGGCGGTCTGGAGAGCTGCTATTACCACGCCTCGAGCGTGCTGGTGAACGTCGGGCAGCGCGTCGTGCGCGGGCAGCCGATCGCGCTCATCGGAATGACGGGCGTGACGACCGGCCCCCATGTCCACTGGGAAGCGAAGCTCTTCGGACGGCTGGTCGACCCGCTCGCGCGTTAGCGCTGCGTCACGCCTTCGATCGTGACGGTCCCATCGCCAAGCGACACCCGCTGCACGCTCACCGAGGACGGCACGAGCTGAGCGATCGCGCTCTCCACCGCGCTCGCCGTCGACGTCCGCACCGAATCGGGTAGCGCGACGCCGCCCAGGGTGACCGAGTCCACGCGCACGGCAACGCGTCCCGCGCTCGCGTACGGAGCGCCGGTCATCACGAACGGCACCGCGCCGAAGAAGATGACGTTCGCGGTGGCCGTGAGACGAACGCCGCTCGTGGTCGTCCGTACGACGGGATCACGCACGATCACCCCGTTCACGGTCTGCGGGAACGAGGAGGCGGCTGCCTTCGTGAGCTCGGCATCCGTCACGGTCAGGCTGAATGCCGACGGCGGCGTGGTCGTCGGCATGGGGGTGGCCGAAGGACTGGGCGTCACGGAGCGGGTAGGGGACGCGCTGCGCGGTGCGGCGGTCGCGGTCGGCGACGGAAAGACGACACGGGACGGGACGCAGTCACGCGTGACCAGGAAGGCGATGACGATCCCGGCGGCGAGGAACGCGATGCGCGCGGCTGACCTCACGCGCTACGCGTCGCGGCGCAGGAGTCGCCCGAGCCAGAGCCAGTAGATCGGACCGCCGATCGCCCCGGCGATGAGCGAGGCGAAGTAGACGACACCCGCGTTCTCCGAGAGTCCGGCGACGAATCCCGCAAAGAGATCCACCGTCGCGACGAAGCCCAGCAGCACGAGGATGCGCGGCGTCTTTGTGCGCCAGAGCAGCAGGTTAGCGATCAGGAACCACAGGCCGGTGAGACCGAACGACATCACGCCCAGAGGATTCGCCGGCGATACGCTCGCGAGCGGTGGATTCAGGCGCATGTTCGCGACGACGTACATCGCCGCGACCATGGTGCCGACGGAGGCCGTGACCCCGATGAGCGTCGCGAAGAACGCCCACGCTTCGCCCACGGGCCGCACGCGGTAATAGACCGCCACGATCGCGAAGAGCGCCCAAAAGGCCACGAGTGCGTAGAGGAATTGGAAGATCTGAAGCCCCACGGCCGAATCGCCCGGCTGGACGAGGGTCGCGTACGCGAGCACCGCAGCCCACGACGTCAGCGCCAGGAGGATGGCGGCAAGCCCGCCGAAGCGCACGAACGAGCGGTCGTCCATGACACGCACGATACGGTGACGCCGCTCATACCATTCAGCGCCGTGAGCGATGTCGCGCTTCTGCCGCTGCAGGCCGCCTCAGCACTCGTGCATTCCCGCCGCGCCTCATCCGTCGATCTCGTGCGCGCCTGCCTCGATCGCATCGCTCTCCACGACCGCGAGCTCGGCGCCTTCATCACGCTCACGGCCGAGAGCGCGCTCGCGGAAGCGAAGCGCGCGGACGCGGACCTTGCGAACGGCGTCGACCGCGGTCCGCTCCACGGCATCCCGGTCGCGCTAAAGGATCTCTACGACACCGCGGGCGTGCGCACGACGGGCGGATCGCGCATCTTCGGTGACCGCGTGCCTGAGAGGGACTCCGCTGTCGTCGAGAAGCTGCGAGCAGCAGGTGCGGTGTTCCTCGGCAAGCTCAACCTGCACGAGTGGGCGCTCGGCGTCACGAATCAGAACCCGCACTTCGGTCCGGCGTGCAATCCGTGGGACACGACACGCATCCCCGGCGGGTCGAGCGGTGGGAGCGCGGTCGCCGTTGCGTCAGGCTTCTGCTATGTCTCGCCGGGAAGCGACACCGGCGGATCGATCCGGATCCCCGCATCCCTCTGCGGCGTCGCCGGACTGAAGCCGACGTACGGCCGGGTGAGCCTGCGCGGCGTGATCCCACTCGCGTGGACCCTCGATCACTCCGGACCGCTCGCGCGCACGGTGGGTGACCTCGCCCTCGCGCTGGGCGCGATCGCCGGGCATGACCCGCTCGATCCGTCGTCGGCGGATGTCCCGACCGAGGACTACACAGCCGGCATCGAGGACGGCGCGACCGGCGTGCGCGTCGCGATCCCGACGAATCACTTCTTCGATGACATCGATCCCGAGGTCGACGCCGCAGTGCGCGAGGCCGCCCGCGTGCTCACATCCCTCGGCGCGTCCGTGACCGAGACCGCACTCCCCCGCGTTGACCTTCTCGCCGCGCAGCGAGCGATCCTGCTCACCGATGCCGCCTCGTATCACCGTGAGCATCTGCGTGAGCGCGCCGCGGACATCGGAGTGGACGTGCTCACCCGCCTCCGCACCGGCCAGACGTTCACTGGGACGGATTACGCACAGGCGCGGCGGGATCGGGACGAGCTGCGGCGCGAGTGGCTCGCGTTCCTGCGCGAGCACGACGTGATCCTGTCGCCGACGACGGTGATCGCCGCGCCCCCGCGCGACGGCGAGGACGCGGTCGCGGCCGCGCAGCTGCTCACCGCGAATACCGGCGCCTTCAACCTGACCGGGCTTCCGGCGATCTCCGTGCCCTGCGGTTTGACGCGGGCAGGTCTGCCGATCGGACTTCAGCTGGCGGCTGGGCCGTGGCGCGAGCCGCTTTTGTTACGTGTCGCGCGAGCGTACGAGCGCGCGACGCCGTGGCACGAGCGTCTCCCGCTCGGTTAGCCATAGCAGGAGAAGTAGTGCGACCGCGCTCTCGATCGGCTCGCCGGTATCCGTCGAGCCGAAGATCATGAAAACGATGAGCCCGACGAGCGCCGCGATGAGAACCAGGCACCCGCAACCGGTCACGCGTGACCGAGCCTAGCATCGCTATTGCCTAAGACCGGGGAGGTGCGCCGATGACCCGCGATGAAGCCTGGGAGCTGCTCTGCGAATACACCAAGGGCGACAGCCTGCGGAAGCACGGACTCGCGGTCGAGGCAGCGATGCGCCACTTCGCGCGCAAGCTCGACGAGAACGAGGAGACCTGGGCCATCGCCGGTCTGCTCCACGACTTCGATTACGAGCGCGATCCCACTGGCCATCCGCAGAACGGCAAGCCGATCCTCGAACAGGCCGGTGTGCCGGGGCCCATCGTGCATGCGATCCAGTCGCACGGCGACCACACCGGAATCCCACGCGTGACGCCGATGGAGAAGACGCTCTACGCGGTCGACGAGCTCTGCGGGTTCGTCACCGCGGTCACGCTCGTGCGTCCATCCAAAGCGGTGCGGGATGTGGACGCCGGATCGGTGCGCAAGAAAATGAAGGACAAGGCCTTTGCGCGCGCGGTGAGCCGCGAGATGATGCTCAAAGGCGCGGAGGACATGGCGATCCCGTTCGAGGAGCTCACGACCGAGGTGATCGTCGCGATGAGCGACGTCGCCGACCGGCTCGGCCTCGCCGGCACCGAGAGCTGATCGGTCCCGCGCCACACGATCGCCGCGGCCGCGGCCCGCGTCGGCACGCCGAGCGTGCGGCAGGCGCGACGGATGTGCGTGCTCACCGAGTGCGGGCTGATGCCCTCGTGGCGCGCGATCTCCTTCGTCGTGAGCCCTCGCGCGACGAGCCAGAGGATCTCGATCTGCCGGTCCGTCAGCGCGAAGTCAGCTCGCGAACGCGCCAGCAGGACGCGGCGCGACACCGACCATCCGACGAGCGTGCCGAATGCGAGCCACGCCGGTCCGCGGACATCCACGGAAGAACGAGCGGCCGCGGCTTGCGCGGCCGGCGTCTAGCTCAGCTCGCGCGCTTCAGCGCGCGGCGCTCGTGGGAACGGATCACCTCGTGCTCGAAGCGCTCGAGGAAGAGCTGCCCACCGCAGCGCGGGCAAAGCGGCTGATCGGACTCATCCCAGACCGGGGCCTCACGCCCGCCAGTCGCGTATGCGGTCCGCAGCTGCTCCAAAGAGGGACGACGGGCAGCGGTCGGTACGAGGACCTCCCCAAGCCCATGTCCACAGAAATAGCAATAAAGCTCAGCACGAACTGCCACAGAAGACCTCCACCCGGAAACACCCCAAGAACGGTGCCATGGCGTTCCTTTGTTCCATTACCCAGAAACGGCCGTTCTCGTTCCGTTAATCCGTACGCAAATCCGCCTCCGGCGGATTTGGCCTTTAATAAGGCACGGCCCCGGCCAGCAAAGCTGGGCGGGGCCGACGACGTACGGCGGGTAGGTTGGCTCCAGGGCGCGCGCCTAGGCCGACTCGGCCTCGATCTGGAGGGAGACCAGGGAACCCGCGTCGGTCAGGTAGGTCAGCTTGCGGATGACGCCGCGGGGGATGATGTGGAAGTCGTTGTGGCGGTAATCCTTGCCTTCGTTCGTCATGTCGTAGTCACCAACGATGACGACGTACTCGGTCGTGTCCTTCCAGAGCATCCCGCAGGTGAGCTTCCGAAGCCGGTACGGCTCGAAGTCATCGGGGATCGCGGTCCGCGAGTAGGCCGTGATGTCCTCCCACTCGACCGCGACCAGGGGTGTGTCCGAGTTGAGCTTGCCGCCGTCCAACGCCTTCTTCTCCCTCGTTCGGATGCGGCGCTCTACCGTCCGCATCTCGGTACACGAGGGCGATCTCTCGTCACGCTCGCGTACAGTTCGCGACGATACGATTCGCAACCGTCGTGTCAACGGTGTGAAGGGCGCGGGAGTCGGCTCATTCATTTCAACGCGGACTCAGTTTCTCTCAAGGCTTGCTAGCCCGCCTGGCGTCCCCGAGCGATCAACTCAGCGACCTTCTGTCCGCCCTTCTTGCCGATCTCCTCGAAGTGCTCGTGACCGTACTTCTCGGAGACGGTGTCGCCACCGATCTTGCCGATGCGACCGTAGAAGCGCGGACCGTATAGCTCCTTTACCTTCTGACCGCCCTGCTTGCCGATCTGCTCGTAGAACTCCGGGCCGTGTCGCTGTGCAGTGGTTGCACCGCCTCGACGGCCGGCCTCCGCGACGGTCATGGCACCCTTGTTTCGCGTCATTCGTGGTCTCCCTTCGATGCCTGCCGGGGGCCGCGTGGCTCCCCCGCTGAGTAGCGAGGCAGGCTGCAAGTCCCATGCCATCGCTCGTAAGGTCGGACGACGACCGACCCATCAGGCGCATGTGAAAAAGCCCGGCCGGCGGGCGACAAGCGGACGTTGCTTACCGGATCTGCATCACTACCGTGCAGAGGTCGCTGCATCCGAGCGCGGCCTTCACGCGCGGCGAGAGGTCGAATTCGCGGCCCGCGATGTATGGCCCGCGATCGACGACCGGCACGGTCACCGTGTTCGCGCCGTGTGTCAGCGTGACCATGGTTCCGCACGGCAGCGACTTGTGCGCGACGCCCCAGGTATCTGGCAGGAACTGGATCGGGAGGCCGTTCGCCGCGAGCCACGGCCAGCATGGCAGCCGGTTCTCGAAAAAGCCGGGGCCGTACCAGGACACGGTCACGACGCTCCCGCTCGCCGAGGCGGGGACGGCGGTGATCTCGATCGGCACCGCGGCGACGCGCGCCGGCGGAGCGACCGTCGGGGCCGGCGTCGCCTCGGGCGTCGGTGCGGCGACGCGCGAGCGCGCTACCGGTTCTGGTAGCCGCGGCAGCTCGTACACGTTCGTCGCCTGCTGAACATCGACGTTCGCCGCGACGACGACCCGAGGCTGCGGGCGCGCGACCATTCCCGAGATGAGCATCGGACAGAGAAGAGACACCCCGAAGACGGCGACACCGGTGCGCGCGATGAGCGAGGCGCGCTGCGGAGAGAACATCGCGAGCACCGCGTTGATCGATCGGAAGAACCATTCGTCACGTCCCGCGACGGCGCGTGGCGTGATGCGAGGCGACTCACGCTGTCCGTCCCGCATCGCGTCGGAGTGCGATGTGTCGCGCGTCCCGTACGCGCGACACGCCAAACAGAAGCGGCGCCCGTACAACGAGCGCATCGTTCCGTCGACCATCTGTCGTGCCGGAAACAGTTGCTCGCACGCCACACAGACCTGCACTCGCACCCGCCGCCCCACAGCGCGCGGGCCTATGCAGGACCGATTCCAGCCTGTGTCCCTGCTGTTGACACGTCGTTACCTCGGCGACATGTTGTGCGGGACGAACGCTTGCTTGCCTGCGCACCTTTCTCGCGGTGCGGAGCCATTCAGACCGGTAACGCGACGACGACGAAGCGCGGGTCGCCCGGATTCGGCCCGGTCGACGTCTGCAGGGTGAGACGCCGCCCGGCGGTGGGCGCGACCCAGGAGACATCGGCGGGGTCCACCCGAGGGTGCACCTCGCTCACGACGTAGCGGAGCTCGCGACCGGAAGGCGTGACGATCACGACCTCATCACCTTCGCGTGCGCTCCACAGCGAGAGGAACATGCCGCGGCGAGCGTGCGCGTAGATATATGTGTTACCTCCGTCGCTGGGTATCGCGCTGCCCGGCAGATGGAGCGCGACGTTCTCGGGCGTTTCCAGTCGCACCGCATCGCGCTCGAGATCACCTTCCACGATGGGGAGATCGATCGCGAGGCGCGCGATCTTGATCCGGTGGCCGTCGGGGATGGCTGGCGCTGGCGAGGCGGTCGGAGCACCGACGATGGGACTGCCGGTCTGATCTGGGACCGGCGTTGTCGCGGCCACCACCTGCGGCAGGACGGCCGCGGGCGCCGTTGGCCTGAGTCCGGCAACAACAAGGACCAAGCCGATGCACAGAGCGAGGACGCTCGCGGCAGGCGCCCAGCGGTTCACGGGCATACTCCGAGCACACGAGATGCCCGCCGAACGCCTGACCTATCAGTCACGCCGCAAGCAAGCAAGCGAATCGCTGCGCGCCCGCGGCATCGCCGCGCTCCTCCTGTCACCCGGCTCGGACCTCGCATACCTCGCCGGCTATCGCATCTTCGGTAGCGAGCGTCTCACGTGTCTGGTCGTTGGGGCGGACGGTGCTGCCACGCTCGTCGTACCGGAGCTCGAGTCGCCGCGTGCGAATGCCGCCGCACCCGACCTCGCGCAGCGCACGTGGAGCGAGACGGAGGATCCGTACGCGATCGTCGCCAGCCTCGTGACCGCGAAGGGCGACGTCGCCGTCGCGGACCAGATGTGGTCGCTGTTCGTCCTGCGCCTGCAGAGCGCACTTCGCGGCCGCGACTTCCAGCTCGCGTCGGTCATCACGCGCGGACTGCGCGTGCGGAAGGACGCGTACGAGCGCGAGGCGCTGCGCGCGGTCTCCGCCGCGGCGGATCGCGCGTTCCCGCGCCTTCTCGAACGCGACTTCGCGGGCCGGACCGAGCGCGAGATCGGCGCGGAGCTCTCGGCCCTGCTACGCGACGAGGGACACGACGAGGTGGCGTTCACGATCGTCGGTTCGGGACCGAACGGCGCGTCGCCGCACCACGCGATCGGAGACCGGCGCATCGCTCGGGGCGACACCGTCGTGCTCGACTTCGGCGGTACCCGCGAGTGGTACTGCTCAGACATCACGCGCACGGTACACGTCGGCGGTGATGTCGACGACGAGGTGCGTCGCGTGCACGACATCGTTCTGCGGTCGCAGGAGGCGGGGTACGCGGCCGCACGCACCGGCGCCACCGCGGCTTCGGTCGACGCCGCGTCGCGCCGCGTGATCGACGACGCCGGATACGGCGAACGCTTCATCCACCGCACCGGACACGGGATCGGCCTCGACGGGCACGAGCATCCTTATCTCGTGCGGGGCAACGAAGAGCGCCTCGAACCCGGGATGGCGTTCTCGATCGAGCCGGGCATCTACATACCGGGACAGTTCGGCGTTCGCATCGAAGACATCGCGATCCTCGGCGACGACGGCCGCGCCGAGCCGCTGAACCGAGCGGATCACGCGCTCGCGATCGTCCGCTAAGGCGCTGCGTCTCGTTCTCGCGGTGATCGCGGCGGGGTTCGCCGATCTTGCCGCGTTCCTCGCCGTGCCGAACTGGTTCGGCGTCGCGGCGATCGGCGCGATCGCCTACCTGCTCTTCTCCGCATTCGGCGCCGGTTGGTTCGCGGTGCACCGCTCGGCGCTCGCTGGGTTCCTTTCGGTCGCCGCCGGCGCGCTCATCTACGGCGCGTACTCGCTGCTCGTCCAGGGCGCCGGCGTTGGCGCGAGCGGCATCGATCTCCTGGGATGGGAGGCCCGCCTCCTCATCGCGGTCCTGCCGTACGCGGTCGGTGGCGCATTCACCGGCGCGGCGGGCGGCTGGCTGCGCCGGCGCGCGTTGGCCCGCATCTGATGCGAACGCGCCTCATCGCGGCGGTGGCCGCCACCTCCATCGGGCTCGCCTTCTGGTGGGCGCTCACCGAGCCGCTGCCGGTGCCGCCGATCATCCTGCTCGCCGTGCCCGCCGCGATCCTCTTCTGCGCCGGCGTCATAGCGGGCCGTCTCGGCGCGATCGCGTCGCCCGTCGCGCTGCTGTTCTCGCTCTTCATCGGCAGCATCATCGCGACGCAGCTCCATCAATACTTCCGTCCGAATTCGCAGCCGGTGTCTTCCTTCGGCGATCTCATGGTGCTCGCGCTGCCGGAGCTGCTTGCTCCGCTCGCCGCGGCCGTCGTGCTCGGAGGCGCGGGCGGACTCCTTGGCGAACGGCTGCTACCTTCGGCGGGCCCTCTCCGGTAACGCGCGGGGCTATTGCAGCAGCGGGTTCGCCGCCTGAAGCGCCCACTCATAAAGGGAGTTCGGCAGAACGCCCAGGACGATCGTGGCGAGCGCCGAGATCCCGAGCGCCGCGGAGAGCAGCCGCGTGTTCACCACCATGGGCGCGCCGGTGTCCGGGTCGTACATGTACATGTGGACGACGACCCGTAGGTAGTAAAAGGCCGCGAGCACGGCGTTGAGCGCGATGATCACCGCGAGCCAGGCGTAGCCCGCGTCGAGCACGGGCTGGATCACGAGAAACTTCGCGACGAAGCCGACCGTGGGGGGTATCCCGGTGAGCGAGAACAGGAATATCGCGAAGGCGAAGGCTCCCAGCGGCTGGCGGCGCGCGAAGCCGTTGAGCTCCTCGAGCGTCGCGCCCCGCGAGCCCTCCACGTCGAAGTAGAGCAGGCACGCGAACGCGCCGAGATTCATCACGCCGTATGCGAACACGTAGAACAGGACGGCTGCGGTGGCCGACGGTCCGGCGGCAGAGGCGGCGACCGCCGCGAGGATGTATCCGGTATGCGCGATGCTCGAGTAGGCGAGCATGCGCTTCGTGTTCATCTGTACGAGCGCCACGACATTGCCGCCGGTCATCGTCACCGCGGCGAGGATCGCGAAGACCGAGCTCCAGTCA
>Ga0114129_10001547_pt1 | contig 31199 bp, 30 predicted proteins | sample RhiMetdeltSRZDD1_FD_80071 | JGI IMG/M metagenome (GOLD analysis project Ga0114129, IMG submission 80071) | Populus rhizosphere microbial communities from Tennessee, USA - Rhizosphere MetaG P. deltoides SRZDD1 (version 2) (version 2) | ecosystem: Host-associated > Plants > Roots > Rhizosphere >...
TACACAAACTGACCCGATGACATCGTTTTTGTTTCGCCGCTCACTGTTGCTTTACAATTTCCTTCAATTACATAAAAGAATATTTGCGATTCACTGGTAACGCCCTGCAGCCGCGCGTCTTTATTAAAAGTTATCAAAGTCTGACATAGGTCTGCCCCCATTTGTTCGTTGATGATCACATTAACCGTGCAGTTCGTCCAGCCCGGAACGGTGCTGTTGATATACCCATCGGGACAAATTACCGCGTGATTGTTTTTTACGACCGATCTTGTTAGCGCCGAAATTTCCATATTAACCCTGATTGTATTTTTGTATTAGTTGATCAATAAAGTTAGTTGATACTTCAACAGCTGCCGCAATATCTTTTAGTTCCACATTTTCGAGCGGGTTATGACTGATGCCTTTAAAACACCGTACGAATAACATGGCCACCGGCGAAACCGGCGATACGGCTACTGCATCATGACCGGCCCCGCTTACCAGTTCAACAACTTCAAACCCTGTTTGCATAATAGCTTTTGCGAGCAACTGGTTCATGCCTGCATCGCAAATTACCGGTTTTGTTTCCTGCACAAGGTCCCAGTGCATGGTTATGTTGCGCTGCCGGCATATTGCCTCTGCCAGTTGCTGCAGATTTTTGTAACATGATGATAAAAGGGCGTTATCGGCGCTGCGAACATCGAGCGTACAGGTAACTTCGCCGGGAATAACATTGCTTGCGGCGTGGGTGATTTCTAATTTGCCAACGGTAGCTACTACTTTGTGCGGTCTGTTTTTTGCGAATTGCTCCACGGCCAGAATAAATTCCGAAGCGCCGCATAAAGCATCGGTGCGCATATGCATAGGTACTGTACCTGCATGTCCTGCTACGCCTTTAAAAGTAATAGTAATTCTTCTTTGCCCCGCAATGGCGGTAACAATGGCTGCAGGAATATTTTTTTCATACAGCACGGGTCCCTGTTCAATGTGTATTTCAAAATAACCAAGCCAATTGTTGGCGGGCAGGGCATCATGTTGCAGTTCATCGCCCCTGCCGCCCATGGCGTGCATTACATCGTGTAAGCTTGTTCCTGTATTATCTTTTTTGGTTAGAAGATTTACATCAAAAGTACCCGCCACCACTTTACTGCCGAGATAGGTAGTATGAAACCGGCAACCTTCTTCATCGCTGAAAGCAATGAGCTCGATGTGAAAAGGCAGGAAGGCTTTTTGCTGCACCAGGTGTTCAATAATATCAAGGCCCATGATCACACCCAGGGGGCCATCAAATTTGCCGGCGTTGATCACGGTATCGATGTGCGATGCGATCACCAGTGTTTTTGCATTGGCGTTGTTGCTCAATAATTGTCCTCTTACATTACCGATATTATCAATGCGTGTTTGCAGGCCAGCCTGTTCCATCCACCGGGCAACCAGGGTTCTTCCTTCCACAAAGGCTCCGGTGCCGTATGTACGCGTTATCACTGCCGGATCTTCGCTGATAGAAGCCAGTTCATCGATGCGTTGCATGATGGCGGATGCCCTTTTATGATAATCTGTTGTCAACGTATAATTATTTTTCCTTTGTTTAACCGGCCGAATATTCCCTTGTCGTAAATAAGTGTACCGCCCAGCCAGGTTTGTTCTACAACACCATACAATGTTTCATTCAGGTAGGGTGTAAGTTTATGTTTGTGATAAAGTTCACCGGCCGTAACGGTGAATTGCTTTTCGGGGTCCCATGCAACCAGGTCGGCATCATAGCCTTTGGCGATCTTTCCTTTGCTTTTTTGTAAACCGGGTAATTTCGCGGGATTTTCACAAAGCCATGTTGCGATAGCTGTTAATGGTATATTTCTTTTTCGTGCGGCGGTCCATAAAACAGGCAGCGCCAGTTGCAGCGAGGCTATACCGCCCCAGGCTTTCATTAAGTTACCTGTTCCGGTTTCTTTCATATCGGGCGGGCAGGGGGAGTGATCGGTAGCAACAAAATCAATAATGCCTTCGCGTAATGCATTCCACAGTTGTTCATTGTTTTCTTTTTCGCGAATGGGTGGCGCACATTTATAAGCGGTTTGGCCATCGGGTATTTCTTCTGCATTAAAATACAGGTAATGCTGTGCCGTTTCAATGGTTATGGGCAGACTTTTTTGTTTGGCTTTTTGTATTTGTTCAATAGAATTTGCCGACGACAGGTGCACAATATGCACCCGGCAATTGTATACTTCGCACAACCGTATTATCAGGGCAATCGCTTCATCTTCCCATTGTTTCGGCCGCGATGAAAGATAATTTTGATAAGAACGTTCGTCACTTGTCCGCCGTAGCTTTAGCGAAGGTGGATTGCCTGTTTCCATCTCGCAATGCACCAGCAGCGGCAGATCATACTTCGCAATAACCGGCATTGCTTTTCTGAGATCATCTTCGGTAACATTCGGAAATTCGTCGATGCCCGAATGGGTAAGAAAGGCTTTGAACCCCAACACGCCTTTATTCACCAGTTTTTCAATTTCGGAATCATTGCCTGGTACAATGCCTCCCCAGAAACCGCAGTTCACCTGCAACTGCACGGCGGCAGCTATTTTTTTATCAAACGCTTCAGCTGTGGTAGTAACCGGCGAGCTGTTCAGTGGCATATCAACTAACGTGGTCAATCCGCCAGCCGCTGCTGCCCGGGTAGCGGTCGCAAAACCTTCCCAGTCTGTTCTGCCAGGTTCATTGATGTGTACATGCGGGTCGATGATGCCCGGCATAAGCACATGATCGTGAATATGTATTATTTCGCCATTATAATCAGCAGGCAAACCGGGCAATACGTCGCTGATAATACCATCTTTTGTCAGTACCACTGCTTTTTTTATGCCTTCGGGCGTGCAAATTTTATTACCACTGATAGCTATGTCGAACATAGATTGTTTTTTAGTTCCTGCTTCTCTAATAAAAATAGACAATTAATTGTTTATATTGAGCATGCAATCACCAAAATACGTTGCTATGAGTATTAAACTCGGAAAGAATACCTACGGTAAAAATGCTGTTAATTTATCAAAGATCATTCGCCACGCCGGCTATCATGAGTTCAGACAAATTTCTGTGAACGTTGTACTGGAAGGCGATTTTGAAACAGCGCACACCATAGGCGATAACAGTAAGATACTGCCTACCGATACTCAAAAGAATACGGTGTATGCATTGGCCAAAGATCATTTTGTTTCGTCTATTGAATCTTTTGGTTTGTACCTGGCTAATTATTTTATGACCAACAACCCGCAGATCACCCAATCGTGTATTGAACTAACAGAATATTCATATACCCGCATGTTGTTCAATGGCACCGAACATTCGCATGCCTATATAAGCGGCGGATCTGAAAAACATACCGCTGTTGTTGTGCAACAAGCCTCTGGCGGTATTGAAGTGAAGGCCGGCATAGAAGACCTGCTGATATTAAAAACCACCGATTCGGCTTTTGAGCATTACATCAAAGATCAGTTTACCACGCTTAAAGAAACCAGCGACCGCATATTCGCCACCCAATGCGAAGTAAGCTGGACCTACGATTCGCCGAACGTTTTGTTTACCGAATTGTTTACCGGCATTCGCACTACCTTATTGCAAACATTTGCCAATCACCAGAGTCTTTCGGTGCAACATACTTTATATGCTATGGGCGAAGCCGTGTTGAAAAAATATGGCGCTGTAAAAGAGATCAGTTTAAAAATGCCCAACAAACACCACATTCTTTATAACCTCGAGCAGTTTGGTATGGATAACAAGAATGAAATATTTATTGCAACCGATGAGCCGTTTGGGTATATTACGGGTACACTAGTTCGGGAATAAAATAAGTTCACGCAAAGGCGCTAAAGCGCAGTTTTCACCATCCCAGCCATACCATACCTAAGCCGCAAATGAATAGTGTAAGCCCGCCGAGCGCATGAACATACCGTTCTGATTTTTCGGTTTTCATAAATGATATGCCATAATACCCCATTATCACCATTGCCACCATGGTAGCAAGGGTAAAAAAAGTATAAACCATTATCAGCAAGCACATATGCCACCAGTTATTTTGAGCAGCCGGAAAGTACAACAGGGGGATCATGGGCTCGCAGGGACCCAATAAGAAAATAATGAACATAACCCAGGGCGTTACTTTGTATCTTTCTTTGGGCATTACGGCCTCGCCATGTTTATGTTCGTATACATACATTGATCCATCTTCATATGTGTCGAAGTGTTTGTGCGTTTTGTTCCGGTAAGCCCTGATCAATCCCCAAATACCATAAATAAAACCGAATAACAATAATACCCAGCCTGCCAGTCCACCGCGTATATGCCCGAGCCACGATATTTTTGATAACGACCAGCCCAGGGCAGCACCGCCCAATCCCAGTAATACAGAGCTCCATACATGACCGCAGCCGCAAATGGTTGTCCAGAACAATGTTTTACCAAAGCGCCACCCACGCGCTTTTGATAATGCAATGAAGGGTATATAATGATCAGGACCGGTTACTGTATGTAAACAGGCAATACCCGTGGCTGTTATTATTAATATTTGTAATTCAGTGAACATAGGTTGCGCCCGCCTTTACGCTGACTTTACGATTTACATTCAGTAATGTTGCCAGTGCATGCAAACAATTAAACAATTGCTCGGCCCTGTAACCTAAAATACGAATTACCAGTGCGTCCTGCGCAACAGCGCTGATGCCAAATGTTATATCACTTTGTTGTTGTAAATAGTTGTACAGGCTGTCACAGACCGAAGAAAGCGCTTCGGCATTACCCCATATGATCATACTGGCCTGATGCGAATGCCCTTCCCACTGGCCGATGCCATGTACATTTACCAATGCCGGTTGTACCAGCAGATTTTCTTTAATCACCAGCCGGTTGTTATGGTATATGTCAGTTATGCTGTGATATTTTGCAAAGGAAAACTGTTCGCCGTTCAGTTTGCGGCCACAGGTAAGTATTTCGCCCCATATTAACCGGCTGTTATGTTGCAGGTATATTTTATTTCGTGCTGTAAAAGCAGCCTGTTCGTGCGGCACAGTCGGATGTGGAATGTATACAAAGGAGGCATCTTTTTGCACATCAACCTCCATGCATTGTGTGGCGCCTTTTTTCATATTGAACAGACGCTGGTACGATTGGGAATGCAATTGCAGGTGGCAACTTTCATCAACATGTATTTTTATCTGATAATCGTCTTCGTCTAAAATGCCGGGCGATGAGCTCATCAGCATCAGGTGCAGGGGCCCTGCTTTTTTATCTTCAGTTATATTGGCCACTTTAAAAGGCGGCGTGCAATAACTCTGATGCAGGCAGGTAATACCATTTCGTTCAGCAGCTTGTATGTGTACGTGTGCCTTCATCGGTACAGGATTGGTTCTTCGGTTTCTTCGAGTAAAGCATATTTCTTTATCCAGCTGATCACCTGTTGCAAACCTTCGCCATTCATGAGGTTGGTAAATACAAAAGGCTGACCGTTTCGCATTTTACGGGCGTCGCGTTCCATTACTTCTAAACTGGCGCCCACATAAGGAGCCAGATCAATTTTGTTGATCACCAACAGATCGCTGCGGGTGATACCGGGACCTCCTTTACGCGGAATTTTATCGCCTTCGGCAACATCAATAACAAAAATGGTACAATCGGCCAGGTCGGGACTAAATGTTGCCGACAAATTATCGCCGCCGCTTTCAATAAAAATGATCTGTGCATCAGGGAAGCGTGTTGCCATTTCCTCCACTGCCTCAAGGTTCATGCTGGCATCTTCACGAATGGCAGTGTGCGGACAGCCACCGGTTTCAACCCCAATAATTCTTTCAGATGGCAACAGGCTGTTTTTGGTGAGGAACTCTGCATCTTCTTTGGTGTAGATGTCGTTTGTGATAACGCCAATACTATATGCAGGAAACAATTTTCTTGTCAACCGTTCAATCAGGGCCGTTTTGCCGGAGCCCACCGGACCGGCAATGCCGATTTTTATGTAGTTTCTTTCCATCATAAAATAATTTTCGCGCACCATTCACGACATATACAATCTCGAATACAATTTCTCATGCTGCATACAACGGATGTCGAAGCCGGTGCAGCACAGGCCGATCAAATCCATATCGGGTTGCCTGTTTTTTTGAACCAGTTCGGCGATCAGCGGTTGTAAGGAGAACAACAATTCCTGTCCGCTTTGCTGGCTTAAAGGGACCAGCTTTACGCTGTTGGTTACAAAACCTGCTGCTGCATTGTAATAAAAACCGGTCAGCGCTTCTTCTTTATCAATTAACAAAGCATGTGCAATGATGCCGAAGGCAATGCAATAATGTCCGTTTAATTGTTTTGCCTGAACGGCTGCTGCATATTGGTTCAGCCAATGATCATTACACAAAGGCTGAAATATTTTCATTAGCCGAACGCCTAATTTCTGACTGGCTTGCTGCATTTCACGGGGCAGTTTAACGGCCGTGCAAAGTTCATCTAACCTGTTTAGTTCACCAGGGTCGTTATTTTCCAAAGCATCAACCACCAGCGATACCAGCGCTGCATCGGTATAATGAATGTTTTGCGACAACATACCAGTTACAAATGCTTTGGCCGTGGCAGCGTTGTGTACAATGCCCAGTTGCACATAGGTTTCCAAACCGGCCGAATGGGAGAATCCGCCAATCGGTAAAGCCGGATCAGCCAACTGCAATAATCGAAACAATGTACTATTCATTCGCCCGTATTTGTTAGTTGCATTATTCTTGAAAACAAACTGCTGCTGCCATGTGCATGCGGAGCAACGGTTGTTTTTAACGGATGCAATAATTTTCTTTTATCCTGCTTTACCATGTATCCCTGTGCAGATAATAAACGGTACAACGGCATTTCGAAAGGCACCAATATTTCCTCGTTTTCAAAAAACAGAGGAAGATGCTTGTTCCCGATTTCATAACAAACCGAAGCCATTTCAAACAGCGAAGCAGGTTGTATTACCAATACCTCGCAGGGTAGAATTTCCACAGCTATAATAGCAGATTCATCTTCGTACAACACATCATTTTGTGTAAGCGCCGGGTTTTCATTTAAAAACTTCAAAGCGATTTCCCTGCCCGATTGTGTTCGCTTTCGCAAAATGCGTTTACTGGTTTCGAACCATTCCAGGTGTAACCAATCTATCAGCCGGTTATTTATATTGATAGAAGAAATAGTTCCTGTTTTTTGTTGAATCAGCATGACGTGTTTTGTTGAATAGAATTACAAAAAGTACAAGTGAGTGACACAAGGGACGTTTAATAGTAGCACAAGAGCCGACTTCAAAATAAGAAGTACCGTTGTGCCAGCGGCGCTACAGCAATAGGGTCACAGGTAACGGGCCGGCCATCTACTTTCACTTCATAATTTTCGGGGTTTACATCAATGACAGGTGTGGCATTGTTGTGCACCATATCTTTTTTAGAAATATTCCGGCAGTTCTTTACCGGCAGTATCATTTTTTGTAAACCGTATTGCTGCAACACATTTTTCTCAAGCGATAACTTCGAAACAAAGGTGGCACAGGTTTTATGTAATGCTTTTCCGTAAGCGCCAAACATATGTCGGTAAATAACAGGCTGCGGGGTAGGGATAGACGCATTGGGATCGCCCATTTTACTGGCGATGATCATGCCGCCTTTGATGATCATTTCGGGCTTGGCGCCAAACATAGCCGGTTTCCATAATACCAGATCGGCCAGTTTGCCGGCTTCCAGCGAGCCCACATATTCAGAAATGCCATGTGTAGTGGCCGGGTTGATGGTATACTTGCACACATATCTTTTAACGCGGAAGTTATCATTTCCTTTTCCCTCATCTTCGGGTAGTGCGCCGCGTTGTATTTTCATTTTGTGGGCTGTTTGCCAGGTGCGAATGATCACCTCGCTTACCCGGCCCATGGCCTGCGAATCGGAACTCATCATGCTAAACACGCCCATGTCGTGCAGAATATCTTCGGCAGCAATGGTTTCAGGACGAATACGCGAATCGGCAAAAGATACATCTTCGGGAACAGATTTATCGAGGTGATGACAAACCATCAGCATATCAAGATGTTCGTCGATCGTGTTAACGGTAAACGGACGCGTAGGATTAGTAGATGAAGGCAATATGTTCGGATACATCGCCGCCTTAATGATATCCGGCGCATGACCGCCACCGGCACCTTCGGTGTGATAGGTATGTATTACGCGGCCATTGATGGCATTGATGGTATCTTCAAGAAATCCCGCTTCGTTCAGCGTATCAGTGTGAATAGCTACCTGCACATCATGCAGGTCGGCAATTTTCAGCGAGGCATCGATTACAGCAGGCGTGCTGCCCCAGTCTTCATGAATTTTTAATCCCAGTGCACCTGCTTCAATTTGTTCTTCAAGCGGTGGCAGTGCCGCGCAATTGCCCTTGCCCAAAAAGCCGAGGTTCATCGGAAAAGCATCGGCAGCTTCGAGCATCTTTTGAATATTCCAGGCGCCAGGAGTTACCGTAGTAGCATTGGTACCATCTGCCGGACCGGTGCCGCCGCCAATCATGGTGGTGATGCCACTGAACAGGGCATGGTCAATTTGCTGCGGACAAATAAAATGAATATGAGTATCGATGCCGCCTGCAGTGGCAATTAAACCGGCGCCGCCATGCACTTCAGTTGCAGCACCGATGATCATGTTGGCATCTACGCCATCCATGGTATTGGGATTGCCGGCTTTACCAATGCCAACGATCTTTCCATCTTTGATGCCGATGTCGGCTTTAACAATGCCCCAGTGATCGATGATCATCACACTGGTAATAACCAAATCAAGCACGCCTTCATTACGCGTGGCGCGTGCCGATTGCGCCATGCCATCGCGAATGGTTTTACCGCCGCCGAATTTGGCTTCATCGCCATAAACGGTAAAGTCTTTTTCAATTTCAATAATTAGTTCGGTATCGCCTAAACGCACTTTATCGCCCGTGGTGGGCCCGTACATGTTGGCATATTTAATACGGTTGATGTTCAGGCTCATGCTGTTTGGTTGTTGAATTGGTTGCTAAATGCTTTAAATGGTGTATAGTTGCTTATGCAGTTTGATTCTTAAATTGGTTATTCTGTGCTTTATCTAATGAATCCTGTTTATTGTTATCGCTTATATCGCCGTTCACCAGGTTATTAAATCCAAATACTTTTTGGGAACCGCCAAAAGCAACCAGTTGCACTTCTTTTTCTTCGCCCGGTTCAAAGCGAACGGCTGTGCCAGCGGGAATATTCAGGCGCATGCCATACGCTTTTGCCCGGTCGAACTGCAGTTGTTTGTTCACCTCAAAAAAATGAAAGTGCGAGCCGATCTGTACCGGCCGGTCGCCGGTGTTCACTACTGTTACGCCTGAAGTTTTTCGTCCGGCGTTGGCGATGATGTCGTTGGGTTGCAGTATGTATTCTCCGGGAATCATGGTTGTTTGTTTATTGTTTGCGGTTTGTTGTTTGTAGTTCACTACCTGATCGGATCATGCACGGTAACCAATTTGGTACCGTCGGGAAAAGTAGCTTCGATTTGTATTTCGTGTATCATTTCTGCAACGCCTTCCATTACATCTTCGCGCGATAAAATGGTGGCGCCGTATTGCATCAGTTCGGCAACCGATTTCCCATCACGGGCTGCCTCCTGCAGCCGGCTGCTGATAAGGGCAACCGCTTCGGGATAGTTTAGTTTTAATCCACGCGCTTTTCGTTTTTCGGCCAGTTCCCCGGCCAGAAACAACAATAGTTTTTCCGATTCTCTTGGTGTAAGATGCATGTGCTAATAATAAAATTCAGGTATGTAAGCGTAAATAATTAAATATGGCAGGCAATAATTTAAGTTAGGAAAAAAAACGATACCCCGAATGAGTAAGTGAAAATGAATTATATTTATTGTATGAAAAAGGTAATCAAATCCCGCAGTAAGCTGTTTAATACAGAAATAACCATAACAATTGATAACAATTTAAAGCCTTCGCCGACAGATAAGGGATTAGTTGCCCGTAAATTGGCACAGGCAAATGAAAGTTTAAAAAAGATGAAAGGATTGCCCAAAGTATAATTCTTCTATCGCAGCAGGCACCCACACCTGTGCTTTTATCACCTATTCTTCACCTGTATAATTTCCGCTGCAATACTCACCGCAATTTCTTCAGGGGTTTGACTGTGAATGGCAATGCCAACGGGGGCATGGATTTGGGATAATAATTCGGCCGGTACACCTTTGGCCAGGTAATCACTGAACATTTTGTCAATCTTGCTTTTACTGCCCAGCAATCCAAAATATTTAAAAGGCCTGTTCCATAATGTTCTTACCACAATGTCGTCGGTGCGGTAACCAACCGTCATCACCACTATATAATGGTTGATGCCTTCGGGTATAAGATGCTCCAGTTCCTTATAATCGCCCACTATTTTCTTTTCATGCGCATATTCATTTTCAGTGAACGTTTTCAAAGAAGACCGGTCGTCATACAAATGAATATAGAAATCCATCTCCCGCATCATTTTTGAAAGCGCCAGGGCGCAATGTCCGGCGCCGATAATGTGCAGATGATTTTTATAACCCGTTCTTTCGCGGTACAACCAATCATCATCTGAAATCATTGTAAAAGAAAAATCGGTACCGGGTGCTTCAGCAAAAAACTGCAGACCAGCAGGTGATAACTGTATCGTACCGTTTTTATTTTGTTCAATACTGGTAATGATCTGCTGAATAGGTTCACGGTCTTTATCCGATACAGGATATAACAGGATCGTTTGTTCACCCGAACAGATCATGCCGCTTTGATTGGCAGGCGCCGATTTATTATGGTATTGTTTTTTAATACCTACATCTAAGGTGTTTTCATACTTGTGCCTTGTGCCTTGTGTCTTGAGACTTTCTTTCGCCAGTTCAATAAACTTATGCTCCATAATGCCGCCGCCAATAGAACCTTCGGTTTCGCCGGCTGCATTTACAGCCATGAAAAAGCCCTGTCTGCCCGGACTGCTTCCTTCACTTTGCAGCACATACAACAGCATAACCGGTATTTGTTGCTGCAGACTGCTATTTATCAACTGCCAGATGATTAACTGCTTCTTCATGTGGTTGAATAATTCCTTCCTTTTGTGTTGCGTACAAAGCCATCAAAACCTTTTCGGGCGTCATAGGAGCATCGAATGGAAAAGTGGTATTATTATTAAATGCATTGATCGCATTACGTAAAGCGAAATAAGCACCAATACCATACATCAACGGCGGTTCGCCTACTGCCTTTGATCGAAAGATGGCGAGATTATCGTGAGGCGTTTGCAGAAAATCGATGGCTATTTCTTTTGGCACCGAATAAATATCGGGTACTTTGTAGGTAGATAATGCATTGGAACGAAGCCGGCCAAGATTATCGTACACTACTTCTTCCATAGTCATCCAGCCAATACCCTGTACAATACCGCCTTCTATTTGTCCTATATCTATTGCCGTGTTCATGGTGGTGCCAAAGTCGTGGACCACTTTTACGGTGTCAACGGTATAAGTTCCGCGTATGCAGTCGACCGTTACCGTAACCATGGCCGTGCCATATACATGATAAGCGAACGGATGTCCTTTTTCTTTGGTGAGGTCGAAGTGAATTTCGGGAGTGGCATAATGGGCGTGCTCCGATAATCCAACCCGTTTTACGTGGCCTGCCATTACCAGTTTTTTCCAATCCAGGTCTGTTTTCTTTCCATACACGTATACATACTCATCGCGTAATGAAACAGCGCCTGCATCTACATTCAGCTCTTCTGCGGCCACTTTTTTCAGCCTGTCAACAATAGCATTACAGGCCATCAGTGTGGCTTTGCCATTCAGGTCGGCGGTAGCGCTGGCTGCAGAAGGAGAGGTGTTGGCAATTTTAAATGTATTGGTAGTATGTATTTTTATTTTGTCGGGATCGATAGAAAATACCCGGGCTGCTACCTGTAACATTTTTGTATTTACGCCCTGACCCATTTCAACAGCGCCGGTGGTAATACCTACGCTGCCATCTGAATATACGTGTACCAGCGATCGTGCCTGGTTCATGAGTGTTTTGGTAAATGAAATGCCAAAACATACCGGCATGCAGGCCACTCCTTTTTTATACCATTTACTGGTGGTATTGAAGTCGGCTATTTCCTTTTTAACTGCGGCAAGATCATACAATGTCATGGCCTTGTTCCAGCACTCAGGCGCCTCGCTTTGAGCTATTTGTCCGTATGGAAATTCATCACCGGTTTGCAACAGGTTTTTTTGCTGAATCACCGATGCATCAACACCCAGTGCTTCTGCGGCTTTTGCAATGGCCGCTTCTATCACAAACATCCCCTGCGGACCGCCAAAACCTCTGAATGCAGTATTAGGCGGCAAGTTGGTGCGACAACTATACGCAGTTGCTTTTACATTGGGAATGAAATACGAATTGGTGCAATGAAACAAAGTACGTTCCAGTACGGCCGGTGATAAGTCGGCCGATGCGCCGGCATTCTGATAAAAGGTTGCTTCCCAGGCAATGATCTTCAGGTCATCATTCAACCCTATTTTAAAATCGGATGAATAAGGATGCCGTTTACCCGTCATGGCCATATCTTCCATACGGTGCAGCGAATATTTAACCGGTCGCTTTAAACAATGCGCTGCCAGTGCGCATAAAGCAGCCCAGGTATTCGCCTGATCTTCTTTACCGCCAAAACCACCGCCCAGGCGGTTCACTTCAATTTCAATCTGATGCATAGGCATGCCCAATACTTTCGACACTGCCCGCTGTACGGCTGTAGGGCCCTGGGTTGAGGAATATACTTTAATAGAATTATTCTCCTGCGGAACGGCATAGGCGCCCTGTGTTTCAATGTACAGGTGCTCCTGTCCGTTGGTATAGGCGCTCCCCTCAAAAATATGGGCGCATTGCTGCCAGCCGGCATCCGTATCGCCTAACTTAAAAGTGCGGGGCGGAACGATCAGTTCGCCCTTCGCCTGCGCTTCGCGCGGATCGGTAATAACCGGCAACGGATCGATGGAGACTTTAATTTTTTTAACGGCGGCACGGGCAGCATCAACCGATTCTGCTACCACAAAAGCAACGGGCATGCCGCAAAAATGAACTTCGTGACCGGCGATCAATGGTTCGTCGGGCACAATACCGCCGATCTGGTTTTCGCCGGGAATATCTTTATACGTGAAAATGCGAACCACGCCCGGCAGGGCAGCAGCTTCGCTAATATCAAGTGCTGTAATAACGCCATGCGCTATCGGTGAACCAAAGGCAGCGCCAAATAAGGTGCCCTGTACAATGGGGATATCATCCAGGTAAATGGATTCGCCCCGCAGGTGTGTATATGCATCGATATTCTTCATGTCGTGAATGGTGAATGGTCAATGGTGAATGGGTTCCTGATAATTGAACCCTTAAATTAATACTGACCTGTTTTCACTTCCGGAAAATAGTGTCAAAAAATGCGCTTTTATCAACTGGCCCAACAACAATCGTTTGTACTCAGCAGTTCCTCTGGCGTCGCTGATCGGTGAAATTTCGGTTTGAGCAATGGCAATTGCTTCGCTGATCACCGAATCATTAACCGGCCGGCCTTTCAGAAAGGCGCTTGTTTTTTCGAGTAGTTTAGGTACGGGCGCCACGCCACCGGCAGAAATTTTTGCAGCTGAAATAATATCTCCCTGCAGGGTGATGCTCATGGCTGAATTTACACTGGCAATATCGAGATTGGTGCGTTTGCTTACTTTTTCAAAATTGAATGTGGTGTTGGCGCCGGGCAATTCGAACCAGATGCTTTGGAGGTATTCATCCGGTTGTTTATCCAATAATTTATAGTCTTTATACAATTGGCGTAACGGCAGCTCGCGCGTTTGTTCGCCATTCGAAAAAACAACCATGGCATCGAGCGCCAGCAGAAATATAGTAAAATCGCCGATAGGCGAGGCATTGATCAGGTTACCGCCGATTGTGGCTATATTACGGATAGGCGTACTTGAAACCAGCTTTATATGATCGTTCAGCCGGGGGAAATACTGTTGCATTACGGGCGACTCACAGACTGCCGTTACCGTTGCCGATGCCCCAATGATGCAGCGGTTGCCTTGTTGTGTAATGTCTTTCAGTTGTGTATCATCCAATAAAAATCTGATAGATGCCTCTTTCATGGTGTCGTGCTTTTGCACATATACATCCGTTCCGCCACCCACCAGTTCCATAGCGTTTGCCGGATGCAGGCGTCCGTTTAGTTCGGTTTTTAAAATATACAGCCGTTGTTTAATACCTGCAAACCAGGCAGGCAGTATCTGTTTATCGGCAACAAACGTGGCAGGTTCTTCATCATTCCGCTGCTGCATCAGCTGAGCCACTGTAGCTGCAGCCCGTTCAATGGATTTATATCCGGTGCACCGGCAGATATTCCATCGATGTGCGCAATGGCATTTTGTGTGGTGGCCGATTTGCCGCTTAAACAAAACCCTGCCAGTGATACTACAAAACCGGGTGTGCAAAATCCGCATTGCGTGGCGGATTCATCGTACATGGCCTGCTGAACAGGATTGAGTTTCTCCATGTTCAATCCTTCAATGGTCACCACGTGTTTGCCATGCACATTGCCCAACGGCGTTAAACAACTGGTAAGCGAGCGGTATTGTAATACATTATCATTATTCAGTTCACCCACCAGCATGGTACATGCGCCGCAATCGCCTTCATTACATCCGGTTTTGGTGCCGGTTAAATGCCGGTGATAACGCACAAAGTCAAGCAACACCATGCCGGGTGGCAAACTGGTAGCAATATCTTTATGATTGAGAATGAATTTTATCAAAGCTAACCACGGTTTATTTAAAGTTAGCATAATTCGCGCAAAAAGCATGAGGGAGTGGTACCGGAAAGGCTTTGATGATGACTAATTTTAAAAATCTTTTTTTCGCAGGTTTTTTTTGCCGTCGATTCTTTCAATTTCCACTACCCGGAATTTTGGTGCTTCGCCGTCGCAACCAAAATCAGAATACTTACTCAGGTAACCCTTTAATCTGTACCGCATGCCGTATTTATCAGTTCGGTTTGAATAAAAATATTCTTTAAAGTCGAACCGGTGGTTATCTGTATCAGGGTCAATATCATGACCAACGAGGAACTTATATTTTTTTGCGCTTACCAGTGTAACCTGCATATCGTCGTTTTCATCGCCACAGGCATACTGCATATAAACGGCTTCTATAGTGATCAGGTCGTTCGATCGTTGATTTCTTATAAACCGGTATATGCCATAAGTTGTTGCAACTAATAGTACAATGGACAAAAGAATGAGTGCTGTTAATTTAATTATTTTCTTCAGGACTTTCATATGCTACTCACTTTTCTCATTACTTTTCAAAAACTTAGTCCATTGCTTTTTCAGATACGCACCAAAACGGTCGATCACTTTCTTTTGTTCTGCTTTGCAATCTGCGCAATTGTTGTATAAAGAACTGATATATTGGTTAGCTAAATTTTTATCATATTGCCCCTGTTCATTTTCTCCGCTGATTGCCAGTTCTCCAATTACAATACCAGCCCAGGTTTCAAGATCTTTGTTTGAAAAAGCGCCGGGACCAGCAAAATACGCAGTGAATTCTTTCGTATTATTCTGAACATAATCATGACCTGCCAAATCAAGCGCTTCTGAAAGGGCGCCATCGTCTTTTTGGGATAAATTGGTAACCACCTTAAAATAAAAAGGTCTTTCCTGTTTGTTGTTGCTGGTTAGTTTTTCAGGGAACGACAAAAGCGTTTCCTCGTATTCACTTTTTAATTCCCAGTTATTGTGAAAAATATCTTTGGCCAACCTGGGCGTTGCCGGATCATCCAAATATTTCTTAAAATGCCATCTGTTTTCTGCGGGAGAGTCATCTTCCATGGCAAACGTATCTTTCTTATACCCTTCAGGGTTGGGTACCAGTTCTCTTTTTTCATTATAGATTGTTGGCTTCGGGTTGGAGTTTTCACAGGCGCCTAAAAATAATAAGCCTGCCTGCAAAAGGGTGAGGGTATATCTTTTCATAATAATTATCTGTCACGAATATATACGTCATTATTCATTCGTGCAACAGACTTTAAGGGACTTATGGCCACCATCCTGGCAATAACCAATGGTATCAACGATTTCCAACACAAAAGTACCCTTCCTGTAAATTGGTTGGCAACAGTTGGTGCGAGCTTTACCAAAATTTGTGGTGAGCTTCGGTAAAACCTGGGGTGAATGGCCTCATCCTTGTGTGAACCTTGTGTGAAACATGTACCCTTCATTGGGAAAAGAGCTATTTTGACACAAGGATCGCACATGGATCGCACAGGGATGGCACATTGTTCACCAAAGCTCCTGGGCAGGCAGGCATTATTCCTGCATATTGCTGAAAGCTCTTTATAGCCTCTTTAATGGCAGTTATAACACAGCAGGCATAGAAAATTCTCATGTGACGTTGAGAATTTTTTATAACGATATAGCATAAAGAACCCAGGTGGCTCACTTCAGCAAATTCAAATCCGGCTGTGCATACTTGTAAACCTTAAAATATAAAGTGGTTTTAGTTTGATAAACGCCTTCGATCTTCGAGATCTCATTCACAAACTCAACGAGGTGGTTGTTGTCGCGGCACATCACATCTACCTCCAGATCGTAATCGCCCGATGTCATGGCCAGAAAGCTTACCTCGGGCAGCTTCGAAATTTTCTGTGCTACTTTTTCCTTTAAGGTGGCGGGGCGCACAAATACCGCAATTTTCGCATAGGCGCGAAAGCCCACTTTGTCGGGATTTACACGGCCTATAATATTAATGGTGCCATCTTCGATCAGCTTGTTAACCCGCGTACGAACGGTGCCGATAGATACATGCAGCTTTTCGGCAATAACGGTAAAAGACATCCGCCCGTCGTGCTGAAGGCACGACAGAATAGCAAAATCCAGGTCGTCGAGGGGGAAACCGTTTTTCTCCATAACTTCTGCAAAGATGCAACAAAAATAAAAATATTGCTATTTTTTGGTAGGGTACTAAATTATTTTTAATTTACCTGTATTATTTCTGCAAAAACTGTAGAAAAGGCGTCGAGGTAACAAGGCATAAAGGGCAACGAGGCACAAAGGCAACGAGAAAAGGAAAATGGCAAAGCAAACGCCAATAAGCAAGAGCCAGAAGTCAAAGAGAAGAACTAAATCAGGAAAAAGAGCCACTAGCAGCAGAGATAGGAACTCAACAAAAGCAAAGCAGAAATAATCAGAGAATAGAAGAACCAAAACACAAATCTCCCTGTCATGAAGTACGCGCCTGTTCAAAACTATATAAACGGTCAGTTTGTAAATGCTTCTGCCGATCAAACGCTGCCCGTTATTTCGCCCATCGATGGAACCCTGCTGTCAACGGTTCCTATGTCGATTCCCAAAGATATTGATACCGCCGTACGATCAGCCAAAATTGCCTTTCCTGCCTGGAGCCATACCCCTATTAAAGAACGGGTACAGGTTTTTTTCCGTTATAAATATTTACTCGAAAAACATTTACAGGAGCTGGCCGAACTGGTTAGTGAAGAGAATGGTAAAACCATGGGCGAAGCCATTGCCGAAATTGAAAAATGTATTGAGCTTACCGAGTTTGCGACTTCATTGCCCCAACTGGTTACCGGCGAGGTGCTCGAAGTAAGCAAAGGGGTTGAGTGCCGCACCGAACATGTTCCGCTGGGGGTAGTGGCCTCTATTGTGCCTTTCAATTTTCCCAGCATGGTGCCTAACTGGACCATCCCCAATGCCATTGCCCTTGGCAATTGTATGGTCATAAAGCCTTCTGAAAAAGTGCCGCTGAGTGTAGGCAGGCTGGCCATGTTGCTGAAAGAAGCCGGATTACCCGATGGCGTATTTAATGTGGTGCATGGCGACAGCGCTATTGTGAATGCTATTTGCGATCATCCCGGCATTCAGGCCGTGTCGTTTGTTGGCAGTACCAAAGTAGCGAAGATCGTTTATCAGCGCGCTACACATCATTATAAAAGATGCCTCGCCCTCGGAGGTGCTAAAAATCACCTCGTAGTGCTGCCTGATGCCAAACCCGATATGACGGCGCAAAACATAACTGCTTCTATGAGTGGCTGCGCCGGTCAGCGCTGCATGGCCGCATCGGCCATGGTGGCAGTTGGCAAAGTTGATCACATCATCCAAAAAATATGTGAAGAAGCGCAAAAGATCGTTCCCGGTAAAAACCTGGGCGCCGTGATCAACGCAGCATCAAAAGAAAGAATTGAACGATATATTACCGAAGCCGAAGCGCAGGGCGCCAAAGTGCTGGTCGATGGACGGCATGCCACCGTACCCGGCAAGGAAAAGGGTACTTACGTAGGACCTACCGTTATCGACTATGTGAAACCCGATATGGCCGTGGCGCAGGAAGAAATTTTTGGCCCGGTGATCAGCATCATGCGTACCGAAACGGTCGATGAAGCGCTGGCCATTGAAAATGCCAACCCTTACGGTAATGCAGCAGCGGTGTTTACCCAAAACGGCAGTATGGCGCGCTATGTGATCGACCGTGCCAGCGCCGGCATGATAGGCGTTAATGTGGGTGTGCCCGTACCCCGCGAACCATTTTCATTTGGCGGATGGAACGAAAGTAAATTCGGTGTGGGCGACATTACCGGAAAAAGCTCTATTGAATTCTGGACCAAACTGAAAAAGTCTACTGTTAAATGGAACCCTGAAGCCGGTGTAAACTGGATGAGCTGAAAATACCAATGTGATAATTTGCTAATGTGCTAATTTGATAATGAGGGCCAGCGGTTCATGGAGCGATGAATTAGTAAAGGCATTTTTATGTACCCGGCTTTGGTTTTTCATGGCATCGCCTGTTGTGTCATGCCGATTTATTATTATCGGCATCCCGACAAGTCGGGACTTCAACGTTCCGAACAATATTCAACAATACCGATTGCTTACCATAGCCGTGCCACGATCCTGAACCCGCACATGCGGGGAAGGAAAATTGTGACACGGCTTATTTACCATCACGATTGATCATTGCCCATTGCTAATTGATTTAACTATGTCACAAACAATAAGCATTTCCGAAACGCAGGAAATTATTCAGGACAATATGGATTACACGCTCTTTTCGTGGAGCAAGCAAAAAGGCATTGCTCCCATTGCCGTGAAATACGGCAAGGGCGTTTATTTATACGATTACGACGGCAAACGGTATCTCGATTTCTCCTCGGGCCTCATGAATGTGAATATTGGGCATGGTAACCAACGCATAACACAGGCCGTTATGGAGCAAATGCAACAGGTTAGTTATGTAACACCCGGCTGCGTTACAAAGGTTCGCGGCGAGCTGGGAAAAAAACTGGCGTCAGTCACACCACCAGGTTTAAACAAAACCCTGTTCACCGTTTGCGGGGCCTCTTCGATTGATAATGCCATAAAACTCGCCCGGTTATACACCGGCCGGCATAAGATCATTGCCCGGTATCGTGCTTTTCATGGCGCCAGTTACGGCGCCATGACAGCCGGTGGCGATCCGCGTAAGCTGGCAGCCGATTCGCAGCAGGCGCCCAATATGGTGCATGTTGAGGATCCGTATTGCTACCGTTGCCCCTGGGGTAAGGAAATTACGTCCTGCAGCCGGGAGTGTGTAAGCCATATTGAAAGAGTGATTGAATTTGAAGGGCCCGGCAATATTGCCGCCATCTTAATGGAAGGAGAGAGTGGCTCTTCGGGTTGTATTAAATATCCGCCCGATTATTTACAAAAAGTGCGCGCCCTGTGCGATAAACATGGCATTCTGCTCATTGCCGATGAAGTAATGAGTGGCTTTGGCCGCACCGGCAAATGGTTCGGCGTAGATTATCACGGCGTAGTGCCCGATATCATTGCCACTGCCAAAGGTATTACCGCAGGCTATCTGCCCCTCGGTGCACTAATCGTTAGCGATGCCATTGCCGAACACTTTAACGACAGGGTATTGTGGCTCGGACTTACTTATTCTGCTCATCCGGTAAGTTGTGCGGCGGCACTGGAAACATTAAAAGTTTATGAAGATGAAAACCTGTTGCAGAATGCCACTGCCATGGGACATTATATTGATGAACAGGTTGAACTGCTGAAACAAAAACATCCCAGCATTGGCGATTTCAGAAATACCGGTTTACTGGGTTGTATTGAGCTGGTGAAAAACCGTACCACCAAAGAACCCATGGCGCCTTTTAATGCAAAGCCCGATGAAATGGTCATCATGAATAAAGTAGCCGCCAAACTGAAAGAGCTGGGCATGTACACTTTTGTTCGCTGGAATTATATTTTCATTGCACCGCCCTTGTGCATCACGAAAGAAGAAGTTGATGAAGGATTAGCCATGATCAGTGAAGCGATAAAGATTGCGGATGGTTATGTTGTTTGATTCATGAACGCTCTGCGGAACTTGAAGTTCCGCAGTAATATTATGTGGTCTGTGACCACTTTTCGATTGTTGCCAAAGGCAACAGAATAAATCTACGAGGCTGTAAGCCTCGTAGAGCAGTAAGAGCAGTAAATTAATTATGGAAAACGGATCATTATATAGCAAGGACCTCGCGCCCATTCCGGCATCGAAACGAAGCTGGAACACCTGGAACTATGCGGCATTGTGGATCAGTATGAGCCTGTGCATACCTACCTACATGCTGGCCAGCTCGCTCATTGGCGGAGGTATGAACTGGTGGCAGGCGATACTAACCATCTTCCTCGGCAACTCCATTGTGCTGATACCAATGGTGTTGAACGGTCATGCAGGAGCGAAGTATGGTATTCCCTTCCCGGTGTTTGCAAGGGCCAGCTTTGGCGTGCGTGGCGCCAATATCCCTGCTATACTGCGAGCCATTGTTGCCTGTGGCTGGTTTGGTATTCAAACCTGGATAGGAGGCGCTGCCATTTATCAAATGATCAGGGTGTGGAATCCTTCGTTGCCTGAAATTGATGCATCATCCTTATTTCCGCAGGCGGTTCCTATGATTTGTTTTTTATTGTTCTGGGCGCTCAATATGTTTATTGTTTACCTCGGTGTTGAAAGCATTCGAAAGCTGCTGGTGTTTAAAGCGGTGTTTCTGCCGCTGGCGGCATTGGCGCTGTTGTTCTGGGCCATCAGTGCTTCGCATGGATTGGGACCGATATTGAAACAGCCATCTAAATTTATTACAACCTCGCAGTTCCTTGATTTTTTCTTCCCTGCACTAACGGGTATGGTTGGGTTCTGGGCAACCCTATCGCTCAATATTCCCGATTTCACCAGATATGCCAAAAGCCAGCAGGCGCAAATAAAAGGACAGGCAATTGGGTTGCCATCTTCTATGACCCTGTTTGCTTTTATAGGCGTGGTAGTTACTTCGGCCACAACTATTATTTATGGCAGCACCATCTGGGATCCTGTTGTGCTTGCCGGCCGCTTTGAGAACAAAATGCTGGTAAGCGTTGCCATGATTGCCGTGGCCATTTCTACATTGGCTACTAATATTGCGGCGAATATTGTTAGTCCGGCCAATGATTTCGCGCACCTCGCTCCATCAAAAATAAGTTTTCGCACAGGCGGCTATATAACCGGCGTATTGGGTGTACTGATATTTCCCTGGAAATTGATTGCCGATCCAACAGGTTATATATTTACCTGGCTGATAGCCTATTCGAGTTTGCTGGGCCCGGTTGGCGGCATTATGATAGCCGATTATTATTTTATTCGTAAACAACAGTTAGCTATAAACGACCTGTACAACGCAAAAGGTATTTACCGTTTTTCGAATGGATATAATTACAAAGCCCTCATCGCTTTACTGGCCGGTATTGTGCCTAACATACCTGGCTTTTTGATCACTATTAAAATAATTCCGGCCGGTACTGTGCCGGTATGGATCGCCCATTTATATAACTACGCCTGGTTTGTTGGCTTTTTTATTTCAGCATGTACTTATATGCTGATGATGCGCAACTATAAGCCGCTGGTACCAGATTCAATCACTGCTAAAGAAGAAACATTCCATGTCGCTATTGATTAAAAACGGACGCATCGTTACTGCTGATGCGGATTATACGGCCGATATTTTTATTGATAATGAAACGGTGCAAACCATCGGAAAGAACCTGCAGGTAAAAGCCGATCAGGAAATTGATGCTACCGGCAAACTGGTGTTTCCCGGTGGTATCGATCCGCATGTGCACCTCGATATGCCATTCATGGGCACCTTTTCGAGCGATAATTATGAAACGGGTACCCGGGCCGCCCTGCATGGGGGCACCACTATGGTGATTGATTTTATTCTTCAAAAACAGGGCAACTCGTTACAATCGGCGCTCGATGAATGGCGCGGCCGCTCCGATAACAACTGCGTGGGCGATTACAGCTTTCATATGGCAGTAACCGATTTTAACGATAATACCCGTACCGAAATAAAAAAGATGATCGAACAGGAAGGTATTACTTCCTTCAAAACTTTTATGGCTTATAAAGGGGCATTGATGATCGACGACCGGCAAATGATCGGATTGATGGAAGAAGTGAAAAAGTATGGCGGTTTGATTAATGTGCATGCCACCAACGGCGATATGATCGATTACCTGATTGCAAAGCACCGCGCCGAAAAAAAACTATCTCCCCTATATCATTATTTGTCGCAACCCGAAATTACAGAAGCCGAAGCCTCGGAACGCTTTGCCGATATGGCTTATTACACCGGCTGCCCCGGGTATATTGTTCATTTAACCTGCGAGGGCGCGCTGAATGCCGTTCGCAATGCCACACGCAGGAACCAGAAGGTTTTTGTTGAAACCTGTATTCAGTATTTATTGCTCGATGCTTCTTTATACGAAAAAGATTTTGAGGGCGCCAAATGGGTAATGAGTCCGCCATTGCGGCAACCCAAAGACCAGGCCACCCTGTGGGCCGGGATCAACCAGGGATTGGTGCAGGTGGTGGCTACCGATCATTGTCCGTTTAAATGGGAACAAAAGTTAATGGGCAAAGATGATTTTTCGAAAATACCGAACGGGCATCCGGCCATTGAAAACCGCATGGAATTGTTGTACAGCGAAGGCGTGCACAAGGGCAAGATCAGTTTAAACAAATATGTTGAAGTGGCCAGCACCAATGCTGCAAAAATATTTGGCATGTTTCCCCGCAAGGGCACCATTGCACCGGGCAGTGATGCCGACATAGTGATCTTTGATCCCGGTGAAACACATACGCTTTCGGCAAGTACCCATCATATGAATGTCGACTATTCAGCTTACGAAGGATGGCAAATAACCGGTAAAGTAAAAATGGTGATCCTTCGCGGACAGGTTGCCATTGACAACGGAAAATGTTTGGTGCAAAAGGGATATGGGAATTTTATTAAGCGAAATAAGGTGGAAGGCAAAATTTAAAGGCACAAGGCACAAGGAGTGAATGTTGTCTGAAAAATGATTAAATTGATATTGAACAAACAACAAACTAATATATGCCCAGAATCATCAAATCAGGATTAATACAAATGAGTTTGCCGAAGACCGAAGGTGAAGGTACGATTGAAGAGATCAAGGAAGCGATGGTGCAAAAGCACATTCCTTTTATAGAAGAGGCCGGCAAAAAGGGCGTGCAGATATTATGTCTGCAGGAAATTTTCAATACACCGTATTTCTGTCCGGGGCAGGATAAAGCCTGGTACGAATCGGCTGAAACAGTGCCTGGTCCTACCACCGGGCGTATGGCCGAATACGCCAAAAAATACAACATGGTGATGATCGTTCCGGTGTACGAAAAAGAGCAGGCCGGTGTATTATACAATACGGCCGCCGTGATTGATGCCGACGGCACCTATCTGGGCAAATACCGCAAGAATCATATTCCGCATACATCGGGCTTCTGGGAAAAGTTCTTCTTTAAGCCAGGTAACCTTGGCTACCCGGTGTTTCAGACAAGGTATGCAAAAGTAGGTGTGTATATCTGTTATGACCGCCATTTTCCCGATGGGGCACGCGTACTGGGATTGAATGGCGCCGAAATAGTATACAACCCGTCTGCAACAGTAGCCGGCTTGTCGCAATATCTGTGGAAGCTGGAGCAGCCGGCGCATGCAGCTGCCAATGGCTATTTCATGGGTTGCATCAACCGGGTAGGACAGGAGAAGCCCTGGAACCTGGGCAAGTTTTATGGTTCCTCGTATTTTGTTGATCCGCGCGGACAGATCTTCGCCATTGCTTCGGAAGATAAAGATGAATTGCTCGTTGCCGAATTTGATCTGGATTTGATTGAAGAAGTAAGAAGCGTTTGGCAGTTTTATAGAGACAGACGACCAGAAACTTATGGGAAGCTGGTTGAACTTTAATGTGCTAATTAGCTAATGTGCTAATGAGGTTACTGGTGTTTAATTATCACATTAATGAATTTTCAAATTGTTTCAATGGCTATAAAAAACAACCGGTTAACGGCTGAACAATACGAACAAAACTTCAGCGATATACACCCGCCGTTCGACAGCAGGGAATCGGCGCTGGTGGAGGCCAATCGTTGTTTGTTTTGTTACGACGCACCCTGTACCAAAAGTTGTCCTACAGAGATCAATATTCCCAAGTTTATAAAACAGATCAGTACAGATAATGTAAAAGGTTCAGCACATACAATTTTTATCTCCAACATCATGGGTGCGGGTTGCTCAAGGGTTTGCCCCGTTGAAAAATTGTGCGAAGGCGCCTGTGTGTTTAACTTAATGGAAGAACCGCCTATTCCCATTGCACGCCTGCAACGCTATGCTACCGAACAGGCCATGGAAAAGAACTGGAAGCTGTTTGAACGAAAACCATCAACAGGAAAAAAAGTAGCGGTAGTTGGGGCCGGACCGGCCGGATTAAGCTGTGCGCATGTGCTGAGCCGTGAAGGTATTGACGTTACCATTTTTGAAAAAGAAAGCAAAGGCGGCGGGTTAATGACCTATGGCATTGCCGCTTACAAGGTTACGCCCCGTTTTTGTGAAGATGAGGTGAACTATATCACTTCGCTCGGAGGCATTGAAATAAAATACGATCAGGAGCTGGGAAAAAATTGGTCGCTGGCCGATTTGCAAAAGAATTATGATGCCGTGTACCTCGGTTTTGGAGTAGGACTGGCCCGGCAACTCGATATTCCCGGCGAAGAGCTGGAAGGTGTGGTAGATGCCATCAGCTTTATTTATAACATTCGATCGGGTGGTTATGCGCATGTTCCTGTGGGTGATAAGGTGGCAGTGATCGGCATGGGTATGACGGCCATTGATGCTGCTACACAGGCAAAACGACTGGGCGCCAAAGAAGTGACCATTGTATACAGAAGAACACAGGGCGAAATGCCCTGCACCGAAGCAGAACTGGATATTGCGAAATTAGATGGCTGCCGCATTATTTGGCTGGCAGCGCCACAGGATATAAAAGGAGATAATGGCCAGGTAACGCATTTGATCTGCCGCGTAATGCAACTCGGCGAACCCGATGCCAGCGGTCGCCGTTCACCGGTTGAAACAACAGAAACATTTACACTCGAAGTGGATATGGTGATAAAAGCTGCCGGACAAATTCCTTTTGAAGAATTAGTGAGCAGCAACCAACTGCAACATGCAAAAGGAAAAATTTCAATCGGTATAAATGGCGCCACCAACATCAAAGGCGTATTTGCCGGAGGTGATTGTGTAAACGGTGGCAAAGAGGTTGTTGACGCCGTGCAGGCAGGGAAGGTGGGAGCGGCTGCAATTCTTAAATACCTTAATTCAATGTGCTAACCAAATGTGCTAATATGCTAATGTGCTAATTCGATAATGAAAATACAGTACTGTGTTGAAGGTTGAATAGTGCAAATGGAGTGTGGGGCGTTACTGTATTTCAATTCGCACAGTATCAAATTAGCATATTCGCACATTATCAAATTATCAAATTAATTTTATGGCTGATATATCTGCAAATTTCCTCGGTATCAAATCGCCCAACCCGTTTTGGCTGGCGAGTGCACCGCCTACCGATAAAAAGATCAATGTGTTGCGTGCTTTCGAAGCAGGCTGGGGTGGTGTGGTTTGGAAAACATTGGGCAGCCAGGTAAAAAATGTATCGAGCCGCTATTCTGCCGTAAATTATAATGGCGCCAAAGTAATGGGGTTCAACAATATTGAACTGATCAGCGACAGACCGCTTGACCTGAACCTGCGCGAAATAAAAGAGTGCATTCAATTATTCCCCGATCGCGCCATGATCGTTTCGCTGATGGCCGACAATACCCGGGAAAAATGGCATGAACTGATAGCACAGGTAGAAGATACCGGCGCGCATGGTCTTGAGTTGAACTTCGGTTGTCCGCACGGGATGACAGAACGTGGCATGGGCGCCGTTGTAGGGCAGGACCCTGAAATTGCGCGGCTGGTGGTAGAGTGGGTGATGGAAAAAGCAACCATCCCGGTAATTACCAAGCTAACGCCCAATGTGCATTCGGTGGTGCCAACCGGAAAAGCCGCTGTAGAGGCCGGCTCCAATGCATTATCGCTCATCAACACCATACAATCGGTAACCGGTATCGATCTCGATACCTTTGTTCCCAATCCATATGTGGCCGGCAAATCGGTATTCGGTGGCTATTGCGGTCCGGCGGTAAAACCCATAGCGCTGAAAATGCTTGCTACCATCAGTCAGGACCCCACAACTGCAAAAGTGCCCATATCGGGTATTGGCGGCGTAACCACCTGGAAAGATGCGGTGGAATTTATGTTGCTGGGCGCCACTACGGTTCAGGTATGCACGGCTGTTATGAAACATGGTTTTCGTATAGTGGAAGATATGTGCGAAGGTTTGAACAACTGGATGGATGAAAAAGGATTCAGGACCATCAATGATTTTGTGGGTAAATCGGTGCCCCATCTTACTCATTGGGAAGAGCTCGATATCAATTACCACGTCGTGGCCGATATAGATCAAACAAAATGCATTCACTGCGGACTGTGTTATATTGCCTGCGAAGATGGATCGCACCAGGCCATCAACCTGCAATATGGCAAACCATATAACAACTACACCATTAAAGAAGAAGAATGTGTAGGCTGCAATTTATGCAAGCTCATTTGTCCGGTCGACAATTGCATTACCATGGTTGAGCAACGCAAAGGCCCCGACTATGTGAACTGGATAGAATTTCAGAAAAGGGGTATGCCGTTGAATGATCATTGAATAATTTGCTATTTAAGCTGCACATGAATATGATCATCATGGCGAACGGCCCTGCAACCATGAAACCTGATTTTATCGCTGGTTAATGCAAGGCGTGCTTTTAAATGCGGCTCAATAAATATTTTACCGATGTTTGGCTGAGCAATGAACAGATTTACCAGCTTTTTGGTTCGAATGCCATCAAACACGAAATTCTTTTTATTACCCTGCGGCATTATCTTCGATAAAAAGCTATACTGCCAATATCCATTATCTGAACAAACGTCAGCCGTATTTATTTCTCCGGAACGCGGTTCCTCCGAAATGCCATAACCAATTGGGGAGGGCGTACGGTTCGTTGGTTGCTGTGTTTGGGCATCGTTATAACAAAAGGCAATATCCAGCTTTTTACCATCATTATGACTAAGATGGGGAAACAAAGGGAATTTATTTATGAACGGAAAGCCGGCATCGAGATAATTTATCACAGTTCCCGGATACGCGCTATTCATTTGTTCTGCTACTTCAAATGTGCTTTCCTTTAAAACCGGCCTTACATAGTGGCGGTTTAGAAAACAGGTTAAAAAGTTTAAAGGTTTTACATGCCGGGTTGTTGTTAACGGAAGCGGAACTCTTCCAAGTGGTTTGGCGAGCAGGGGAACTATGGTGAAGGTAATTATAGTGTATATTATAAGAAAAGACAGGAATTGCAAAAACCGCTGAAGTATTTTATTGCCCGTTCGTTTGTTTATGAAGCTATAAGTGGTAAAAGACAGCAGATAAATCAAACCGCCGATCTGGGTAAGTATAGTAAGCGCTAAAAAGCACATTATAATTGCTACAAGTCGTATAATTTTCACAATGAGTTTACGGGTACTGCCAGTTTGCGGCATTATTAATTTTTATTTAAAAATAGTGGTTTAAAGGAATTATGCAATAGGTGTGTTGTTAAAAGTCATGAGCGAAGTCGAAGGGGCTTATATTTATCCTGAGCGCAGTCGAAGGAAGCTTACCCAATCAGCCTACCCGCTTAGTAGTACACCAACGTGTAATTATAACGTACCATACACTGTTATGAACGCTACTCAATGTAAGAATTACTATTTTTTTGTTTCTTCTACTATATTTTTTCATCTAACTAGTTGATATTAATTAACTTTTTAATTTACCACAAAGTAGTATTGGTATTTTTTTAATACAATGTATCTTCACAACCGATCCGTAATCCCCTGCTGTTCGATTCCCACTGATGTGTTGAATTACAATTAACCAGAGAGAGATTGGCATAATAAATCAGTCAAACTTTATTGATATGATCAATGAATCGTTACAGTTCATCGCCGATGAACTGAACAAATATCTTGTGCTCAAAATGGGCCCAGCCAGCGATCCGCCGAGGCTGGTGCTGGGCAATGTGTCGAGGGTTTTTGACGGTGAAACAACTACCAATAATTTAAATAACAGAGCTATTCTTTCACTGGTAAATGTTGAAGAAGACCGCGTGGCAAAACAACAGGAAAACTATGTAAGAACGGAGGTGGGTACACGATATAAAAGTCCGCAGCTGTATGTAAACCTGTACATACTTTTTTCATTGAACAGAACAACATACGGCGATTCGCTTTTATGGTTAAGCTATATTATGCAGTTCTTTCAGTTTCAACATGTGTTTACACCAATAACGCATCCCACGCTGGACCCACGGATAGAAAAGATGATCGTTGACCTGTGCTCGTTGAACTTTGAACAGATCAACCATCTGTGGAGCACACTCGGCGGTAAATACCTGCCTTCGGCTTTATATAAAGTGCGCCAGTTAACCATCGATGAAGATATTACCGAAAGTGAAAGTGGATTTATAAAGGAAATTCAACTCACAGATAAAGTTATACAGCCGGTTACATCATGACAACCAGATATAAAATATTATTCATGATCGATTTGCTGAATGAGTATTACACAAACCTGCAGTGCAGGGATTTTATGGTAATACCTTCGGCTCACACTTCGCTGGTTTTACAAAACCACCAGCTGTTGTGCAAAATCATCGGCAACAAACTGGTTGTATTGGCGAAGGTGCAAACCGATGCAGGCAATGAGGATAAGCCGTTTATTCCTATTGCGGCTGAAACAAAATTCCTTTTTTACCTGAGCCTGAATCAACCTTTATTTACAATGGTAACCAATCTCGATACCGACAAACTGCGGTTGAGCCAGCGCTATTATTTCACCAATTTATATCAGAATAAAGCAGGCGTTTCATTGCACCTGAGCAAAAAGATTGCTGCATACGATAATGCGGCTGCCTATAACCCCGGTGATATGGCCGATAACGGCAGCGGAACTGTTTTTGAAAATATTCAACATACAACCGGCGGCAATAATACTACGAACGGTAGCTTCTGGTTTCAACGGGGCGCCGAACAGTATGTTTCTTCGGCCGACCTGATGAATTTTGTAACCACCGGCAACCGGTATCAAACAACAGCAGCAGCTACCGAATTTACCATAAGCGTATTCGGTTTAAATATCGCCAGCAATACGTACACGCTGCCCATTGCCATTACAAAAAATAAAATAACCAGCGATGTGGCTACCACGGCTGTAATGCCCGACCTGTCGGAACTATTGCCGGGACGATATAAGATACAGATCAATACCGATGAGTTTGATGTGTTTGTTGATGATACCGCTATTTACCGAAGTATGTTTGGCGTAATTGAAATATTCAGTCATCTGCCTGCCGCCAGTGATTTTTCATTGTTCGATAACAACGGAAAAGTAAAAGATACAGTGGTAGCCGGTAATCTGCAATGGCTGCGTTACCAGATACGGTTTGCCAACAGGCTTGCATTCTGGAAATATGTTACGCCACGAAAAGGCGTAAAGGCGATCAAAGACAAAACAAATAAATACCAGTTTGTGCAATCGCCCCCCTTGCCCGCCCAGCCTGATTATTTTCAATCAGATGCTCCTATTCCCATCAGGCAAACGCCGGCGGTATATGACCTTGAATTAAACAACCCGGTTAGTGATGAACCGCCGGCAGCCCCTAATCCCGACCCGAATATTACAGCCATGTTAAGCCGAAAAGAACCTGAAAAAGATTATTACTGCACCATATACCTTAATTATTAAAACCATTTAAATATTCAAATATGGCAACCGTTTACAAAACACCCGGTGTGTACGTAGAAGAAATACCCAAGCTACCGCCATCTGTTGCGCAGGTAGAAACAGCCATTCCTGCGTTCATCGGTTATACCGAAAAGGCCGAAAAAAATGGCGAAGGCCTTACCGGAAAGCCTATCCGTATATCTTCCCTGCTTGAATTTATTCAATATTATGGTGGCAATAAAATACCGGCTACCATAAACGTAAAAGTCGATTCGGGTTTTGCAGTAACAGAAGTGTCGGTTGCCAATACCGAAAAATATTTTATGTACGACAGTTTGCGATTGTTTTATGATAATGGCGGTGGCGACTGTTATATTGTTTCGGTAGGGAAATATGGTACCGCGCCGGCAGCCGGCGACGAAACGTTGGGAACCGGTTTTCGTGGCGGCGTGAAGGCCCTGGAAAGAGTAGATGAACCCACTATGATCCTTTTCCCCGATGCCGTTAATATGGTAACCAATGGGTCCGATGATCCGGCTTTCTATTCTTTGCAACAACTTGCTTTAGCACAGTGCGACAAACTGCAGGACAGAGTAAGCATCCTGGATTTAAAAGAAAATGTTACCGGCGGGCAAAAAACAGCTGTTACCAATTTCAGGAATAATATCGGTATTAACTATCTGAAATACGCTGCTGCCTATACGCCCTGGATCTATACCTCTTACCCGATCGACCTGGATTTTAACAGTTTCAAAGGAACGGTTACACCTTCAGGCGGAGGTCCGGCTATTGATCTGGCAACGATTAGTCCGGATGTTAATATAAACAAGTTGGTTGCCGATACCAATATCGCTTCGGGTGAAATTACTAAGATAGACTCGGTCATAACCGAGATTCGTAAAGCCGA